>Ga0181552_10000704_pt1 | contig 25832 bp, 23 predicted proteins | sample 011ome_18_FD_130583 | JGI IMG/M metagenome (GOLD analysis project Ga0181552, IMG submission 130583) | Coastal salt marsh microbial communities from the Groves Creek Marsh, Skidaway Island, Georgia - 011501BT metaG (megahit assembly) | ecosystem: Environmental > Aquatic > Marine > Intertidal...
CTTTGCTCTCCTCCGCAGAGATCACAATTTGATAATCATTCTTAACACGCTCAACAAATGAATACACCTGATCACCGATGCCCACATGATCTAAATCATGAAACGTATTCCAAGCAGACAGACGCAGCACAATATAGTGATCCGACTGCAACTGGGGATAGCGGCCTAAAAACGAAGCATCCCGAACAAAGCGAACTGGGCTCAAAAAAATCAACTCATGAATACCTTGATAACGCCACTGCTTCCTGCCCAGATCTTTATAGAAACAATCAGGCGTGTGGATTTCATCTGCAAATGGATGAGCGATTCGATGATTAAAATGCTGAAACTCGGAATCTGTAAATACCAGGTTTCGCACCCCCAGCAGCTTCGCACTTTGCGTATAGCTACCCATTAAACTCGCGATCACATCAGGCTTAAAGCGGCGAATCGCCTGAGCCACAGCCCACTGCCGCTCCAACATCTCAACCAAAGGAAATTTATTCTTTCCCGTCCTGCGTGTTGGAATCTCAGCAGGAATCCAATCATAGACCTCCAACAATCGACGCATGACGTCCCGATCACGGCCAATCATCAAAATCTCATGCCCACGCTCAATCAGCTCAAGCACTGGATATTTCCAGAAGTGAATATGCGCAGGGTGGTGTGCTTCGATTAAAACCCTCATTTAGAAGCCTTTGAGTTAAAAGAATAGATAAAACACAAAGGCACGCCCTGTCGCTCAACAATGTGAAGCAGTTCCGCCTCCGGGTAACTGCTATGCAAATTAAAGCGAGTGATGGAGACGAAGAAATCCGCCCCCTCTCTAGACTGCCACATTTCGAAACGATTCGGATCGAGCGCCTCCTGCAACATCCACCGTGTATAGCGCTGATGCACTTTAAACACGCGCCTGCCCGCTGGATCGATTGCCTCGACATACTGATTCAACCACTCAGCCGCTTCTTGATGCGAGAGCCCCCAGTAATCGGTTTCATCCCGCATGTAGGCGGCAGGCAAACCACCGCTCGTGCGATTAAAATAAACATACTGGTAAGGATGCAGCGCGACCATATCAGCCACAACAAAGAGCACCGCCACGCCCACACCAAACGGCAACGCAAAGGAAAGATACCGCTTGCCACTCCGATGGGCCCATCGGATCAGCCATTCCAATGCCAGCGCACAGACGCAGGCCATCGGCGGCAAGATAAACAAATAGTGGCGCATCCCATCATAGAGGGTCGGATCGGCATACAGCAGATAGGCCAGCGGAAATAAAGTCGCGAACACTGGCACCAACCGCGAAAGCACCACCGCCGCAGGAGGCCAAACCCCAGCTCTAGCATACGCAACGAATCGCAAAAGCCCAAAAACAATCGCCGTCACAAATAACAACTGCACCGATTCGGGCAGTGTGAAAATCAACCAATAGGGGATGTAATAAATCGGCAAGTCCATGGCCTCCCAAAAATAACCATCCATCAACACACGCCCGCCCCAGCCATAGCTTTGCACCGTCTCAAGCGCATTGCCCGCACTGGTAAATGGGTTCATATGCAGCGTCGGCCAAAAAACCAAAAGCACTCCCAACGCAACCAAGCCCGCAACCACACCGCGAAAGGTCCAAACGCCAAGATCGACAAACAATTCACGCACACCGAACGGGTTGCCTCGCGCGACAGCGACACCATGCTTCGCCGCTAAAAATAAAAAGATAAAAAGCCCGAAGTAACAAAGCACCAGAAAACCCGCAATGCGTGCCGAAAGTGCCACCCCTGCAGCTAGGCCAATCGCAACAACATAACGCCACGCTGGCCAAGGTAGCCGCGACAACAGAGCAACCACCGTCCAAACTCCCAGCGCATAAGAGCCCGCCAATGGGATGTCCTTCGGGTTGAAGAACATATGCCCATAGTACCGTGGCACCGTAGCCAGCAGCACAAGGGCAATGAAGCCCGCTCGCTCACCCCCGATCCGCGCAGCGGTCCGCCACATAGCTAGCATTCCAAGCAAACCAAAGCATAAACTGTAAACATGCCCTTTCTCGCTTCGCGTTCCCCATTCCGGCAAAGCTTCCTGCATGATCGCCAAGGGCAAATCGAAGAGGCCTGGGTAGCTATCCCCTTGCATATTAGGCAACTCCCCTCCGACAAACAAAGCTTGATAATAGCCGAGCTTTTGATCCCCACCACCAAAGCGAAAGGGCTCATCCCAGGTCATACCATAGTCGCGCACGGTCATGCATCCGATGAGCGCCACAAAGCATAATAGTATCGCGGACGCGTAAAAAAAGCGCTTTGCCGGAGAACCTTTTGTGAGAGATTCCATTGTGGCGTTTATGGTCGGAGGCACCGTTGTGTTTACATTGCGCATCATGCCGTTTTCTCCAGGACGATCACCATTCTTAATCCAAATAGTCTAAAAAAAACTTTCGGAAGATACTTCTCAAATCTTGCCAACCACTTCAGACCACGCGTGGGCAGTAGCTGCGGTTTGGAATAACCCCCAGTCATCGGGTAAGCGAAGGCATCCTGAAAGCTAACCTCTATGCAGCTTAACCCCCAAACCGCCAACTGCGCCTGCGCCTTCACGCGGTTTCTGATAAACAAGCCCACACCCATGCCCATGTTGGCAAATTCGCCATCGGCCCCATTCGCCTCAAACGCGAAAGAAGGCATGACCAGCTGCGGCTGAATCGGTTCATGGTGGAAGAGGGTATAGAAAATCCGCCCGCCAAAAGTTGCCGCTGGCTCCACCAATATGATACGTCCGCCGAGCTTCAAAGCGCTCGCCGCACTCTCAAAAAAATCCATCGGCTGCATAAGATGATGCAACACATCGATCGCAAATATATTTGCCCACGCCCCGCTCTGCCCGTCGGGTTCGATGGCATAGGCAGACATGGCGCGGTCCACATAAGGGGTCTTCACAATGTCACTCGTCTCCAAATTCTCAAAAAACCCCTTACTCACTCCGATACCCGACCCGATTTCCAGAATGGCTCCTTCGGCGCAACGCAGGCGAATGCCTCGATAAATCTCGCCGTAAACAAAACGCAATCCTTCCGAGCGATCCCACGCGGCTTGACTGCCAGCCAGAAGGTCGAGATCATATGTTACTTTTGTGGTTTCAGTCGTCATACTAATTTGGTGGGCGGTAGCCAGTCAGGCGATACAGTCGGGTCAATTCAAACGGACGGAAACTGCGCTCCCGCACCAGTTCCATTTTAAACACTTTCTGCAAGTCAACTATCGCCGGAAAATCGGCCACAAACTCACCCCGATCATAGTGCATGCGTTCAACCAGGAAAACCTCGGGATATTTTCTCGATACCACATCCCGCGTAATACCATCCACATTCAATAGCGCGACCTGGGGCTCGATCGCCACCCATTCCCGCAGCGCCCATGGGATCGTAACCCGATCGATAATAAGACTCCTCGGCTTAAACCTCAAATCACTCATCGCTTCGAGCCAGTTCAACTCACGGACCCGGAAATTGGTCTTGGAGAAAATCGCTTTTGTGTTCATCGGCAGCGTAAATGACAGGATGAATACCAATGCAACCGTAATAAAGGCCCGCCACACTTGCGGCCACCAAACGGCCGCATTACCCAATACCGCAATAAGGGAAAATACTAATATCCAATGAAAGGGTAGTGCATATCTGGATACAAACGGACGATCCAACTGCCCAGCATGAAAACTTATCACAACCCCAAGATGCAGCAACAGGAATAACCCAAATAATAGCGTGATGACGCCCGCAGGATTCTTGCCCCAATAAGAGGTTAGCTCGCGACGGGCCAACACCAGAAACGCAACCAGAGCGGGAAAACCAAGGACACTCAATAAGAGTGAATTCGCCAGCGTATCGTCACCACTAAAGAAGAAGTTCAAGGCGTGCGGAAAATTCGCCAGTAAATTGCCGATGCTAAACGGCGAATTCGCGCCGCGCATCATCTCCCACGAGGATTCAGTCGCCACATAGATCGAGGTCTGCAAGACCACTCCGAGCAACAGGGGGGCGGCGCAAACAGACCCCCATGACAGTAAAACCCGCCGCTCACGCCACCACCCGAGAACAATGACCACGCCGACGGGTATCAAAAACAGCCCAGATTCATAACGCGTATAAGTCAGCAGCACGGCCGCGAGGCTCAATGCGCCCTCCAAACACGAACTGGGCTTACGCAAATACAGCACCGCCAGCAGTGCCACGATTTGCAGCATCAAAAGATTGAGCATTTCCATCCCGGCACCCGTCGCATTCTGCGCGAGCAACGGCAAAGTCGCCCAGAGCAAGACCGACAGCACGCCAGCCATCTGCCCCGCTAACAAATACCCGAACAGATAAACACCCCCCAGAAATAGAACCGCTGCGAGCGCATTAACAACAAATGGATTCGCCGAGCGATAGCCGATGAGATCATGCAGGCTGGAAACAACAAAAGGATAAAACCATTGACGCTTATCGACCTGAACTGCGTCCCGCTTAAAGGTATTCCCGAAAAACGACCCGACTTGTGTCACGGCAACCTCTTTGTTCTCGTGCATACTTTTGGCTGTGGCCACCAGTATGTAATCGTCCATCGCCATTTTATAACCAAAGTCGGCATGCGCGAAAAGCAACAACGATCCCAGCAAAACACTCAAGCTGCAGGCAATCATCCGACCGCGGCACCCACCTGGACACGCCAGCGACCTAACGCTCAAAACAAAATAGACGGCAAATGCGCCACTCGCAACCAGTGTGAAAAAATAGCCACCGTAGCGCACAATACCCTGCGCCAACTCCGGCTCAACGAGCAGCACTGCCAATAGGCTGAAAATAATCGCGCCCACAGCCACGGGGACACGAAACAGCAGACGGGATGAAATGATATTTATCTTGGTTTGAATCATACTCCTTAAGGCAACGACCGGACAAAGACCTGAACCGCAACTTCACTTTTAAAATCCATTCGCCCTGACGGCGACACACTGATGCTACTCGTTTCAAAATAAATTGGCTCGACATCTCCAAGATGAACCCCCGTGACACGCGCCAATCGAATATACGCGGCATCATTCAATTTTCCTTCTTCAATTGTTTCCATTTCGAAAGCTTCCTCCAGCGAGGCATTTACTTCCAATGCTTCAGCGAGTATTTTGTGTTCATCTATATTCGCACGCTCGGAGGGGACTAAAGTAACCACCAAAACCTCACTAAACGTTTTGAGCCGTTGATGGAGTTCGATACTATCTTTATGCGCTAGCGCATCCTCGACCATAATGCTCGAAACCAGATTGATCAGCGGGATGACATGACGATCAGAGATGAAGAGAACGGACTCCCCTTTTAGCTCCATCGCTTTTTGATGAATCCACTCAACCTGCTGCTGCGCAACCCCCCAAATGAGAAAGTCACTCCGTGCACAAAGCGGACGTGTCATCGAAACGAAAAAGACCGCTATAACCGCAGCCAAGGCTGGGCCGGCAATACGATCGAGCCGAAGTGCGCCGAACACCGTGACAATCACAACCACTTGCAATAAAATAAATGGCATCCCGATCCGTGTCGCTTGTATATCATCCATTTGCCCCCAATAATAAGCCAGAAAGAGGGTGAAATTAGCGACCACCACCACGGCAAAAACAAGATACACCATGGTGCCCGCATGCTTTAAACGCAGACTGAATCGACGCTTCAACAGAAGAAAAGGGAGGATCACCATCGAGAGAATAAACAACACCGAAACCAGCAAACTGTTTGGCTGGTCTAAATTGTTGGCAAAGAAATACGACAACGCACTTCGAAGGTTCCCAGCGATGAAGTTCAATGAAAACGGTGAGCCCATCCCCTCTTCCAGCTGCCAAAACCCATCGTTAGCATTCATAATGCTTCGCTGCAGCGGAAAGCTGATCAACAACAGCGGCGCGATAATAGCCACCCAGGTCAGCTCGATCTCTCGCTTACGCAACCAGATGGAGCCTACAACCAGACTGACGGCTAAGACATACAGAACCGATTCGTAGCGCGATTGTGCGAGCAGTATCCCCAGCAGTATTAGCGTATTCATGTGCTGCGCATTCGGTGCGCGCAGATACGAATATGCAGCTAGAGATGTGCTCAGTAGCATAACCAAGTTTAATAGGTCAAAACCTCCGCTGTTGGCATTCATAGCCACCAGCGGGACTGTGGCAATCAAGCCGACCGCAAGATAGCCGCCCCATCTTCGAGCTAGCAACCGGCCGACAACAAACAGAAGCGACAGAAAAACGGGTGTCAGCAATGCATTGAGCACCACCCCCTGCTGCGGGCGATAGCCGGTCAAGTCATGCAGCAAACTGGTGAGAAACGGGGAAAAATAGGGACGCTTATCCACGTAGCCCCCCAACAAGTAGAAGACACCGTTGATCTCATAACCTCGGGCGGCCGTCAGAATCTCCTTTTCCTGGTGCATCTGCAGCGAGGCTGCGGCCAACACAGGCTCGTCCATGACGATTTTGTAACCATCCGGTTGAAGTGTGAGGACAATCGCGGACGACACGAGGATGTAAATCGCCGGAACCGCCCATTCCCTTCGCCTCAACCAGACTTCTCTCCCTCGCGCCTTTCCGCTCTGAAACAGATTCCAGGTGAGCAATGTGAAGGCGGCTAAAATCAACCAATAGCCCCCGTAGCGTATCACCTGAATCGCCTCCACGGGTTCAAATGCCAGAAAGCCGATATAGATCGAGGCGAGTGCGCTGACTATCATCAGCCCCAGCATGTATGGATTATATTTGAACATAAAAAAGCCGCCCACTTTAGTAGGCGGCTGAGATTCATTTCTCAATCTAAAACGTCAGCCTAGAAATCGATAGACTGTGTGCCTGAAGGAGCACCAGTCGCTTGGATGTCTGTGCCAGGTGTGACAGGGAAGACGTAAGTTTCATTAGCAACAGTTGTAAGTGACTTAACATACTTGTCTGTACCAACGATATCAGATTCTTGAATTTGTGTAGCACCTGTCTCAAGAAGAAACTGATCTGCACCAGAAGCGATTTGACGAAGATTATTGAGAATAGCTTTTTCCTGAGAAGTCGTACGAACCTTTTGGAAGGCTGGGACTGCCATTGCAGCGAGAAGACCGATGATAACTACAACGATCATGATTTCAACGAGTGTGAATCCTTTTTTGCTTTTGTTTTGCATGATGATATTCCTTTTTTGTTATTATTATTTATTATATTTGCACCCAGAGAGACCTGAGTGAAGTACAACCAAAGCGCCTCGCGGTCTAAAAATCAAGCAAAAGCGACTTATAGTCAGTGATTTAACACTTTTTTAACGCATACGCCCAACGTGCGCTCAACCTGCACTAGGCCTCGGAAACATCGGGTCGATACGTCGCAAAAATCATTTTTCCGCCGGCAGACGGGACCACCGAGTCCACTTCCACTCGCACCTCGTTGCCAATTTGCGCGCTGCCGCCATTCACCACTAGCATCGAACCGTCCGGCAAGTAACCAATCGCTTGCCCCGTATCCTTGCCAGCGCGCACCAACTCAGCACTCACAAGAGTTCCAATCGAAATCTCTTGGTTCAGCGCTTTCACCAGTGATGTGATGTTTAACCACTCTACCTCATGAAACTCCGCGAGTTTCGCTAAATTATAATCTGTCGTCAGCAGCTTGGCTTTCATTGACACTGCCAGAAATACCAACTTCGAATCCACCGCCTGCGCATCTAACACGTCACTCTCGTGGATGCGTAGGTCCAGATGCTTCATCTTGCGCAGTCGATTCAAGATATCCAGGCCCTTGCGGCCCTTCTCCTTGCGAATTGGATCCGGAGAATCCGCGATGGCTTGTAGTTCATCCAACACGAAGCGGGGAATCAACAGCGTGTGCCCCATCCATTTACTCTCACAAATCGGTGCGATACGCCCGTCAATCAAGGCGCTGGTATCCACCACGACGAGCGGCGTCTCTGCATTCTCAGCACTAAACCGCACATATGGGATAACCAGATTGAATTCATCCTTACCTCGAAGCGCAATCACCGTGGCCAGATACATCGAGATCACATATAACGCTAGACGAACCAGATACAGCATCTGCGCTAAGTCAGGGTCGCTCTCCAAGGGCTCAAACAACGGCGACGTGCCCAGTAAATACGCAATCGCACCGCCAATGAGTAGACCAAAGGTAATCGCCGAAAGACCACGCAACGAAAAGCCCCGCAGCATCAGGTCGGTCAGAATCACCAAACTCGCCATGCCCATGCCTATAAATATGACGAGCCACAAGCTCCACTCTGCGACCTGGTACGACATCAGCACGCAACCAAACAGACTGATCAGCAGAAAGAAAATACGAAAAATGAGCAGAGTTTTTTTCATCAAAAAATGATCGCCGGAAATTTAAAAATCAAGTGCACCCGACAGCCACGCAGCCACAACGGGAAGCATCATAAACAAGAACATGACGACATATATAATGAGTTTAGCCCGATCTGCTTTTTTTTGCACATCCGCTTGGCTCACCGCTTCGTCTAAATGCTCCATAGTTTTAGCACTATGCCAGAAACGCAGCCTCGAAAGCAACTCGAACTTGCCCCCGTTAAGTTAATTAAATGTTAATCGACGCGCACCACGACCCGAAACCCAGTCAAGCGATTACGCTCGCCTCGCGGTGCACTACGCATCGGCACGCTGAAAATCGACTCAAGCCGGTCTTGTGCGTGCCCGCCGATATGATGTGCCTCTTCCGAAGCGAATCGGTCGCCCGATTCTAACCATTCACTGACATTACCCAGCAGATCGTAAAACCCACTAGCAAACGGCGCCTTCTTGCCAATCGGTTGCGCCACGCCATTTGCATCGGAAATACTCCAGGCATGGTCTTCGAGCACGACATAACGTAAACGACCCAACGCTTGGCGAAATTCATTTTCTGATGGCAACCGAACTTCTTTGCCTAGAACCCAAGACAACCGCTCACAAAAACTTTTAGCCTCGGTCCAACTCACCGAGTCCACCGGATTAACATCTCCTTGATTACGACTCGGATTCGTACCCATCATTATCGCATAGAGCGCCTGAGGCAATTCAGTGCGGAGCATACGTAACCCTCCCACTCCTGGCACGGGAAGCAACGCATCATACACACGGTCCTGAATATAGCCCAGATCGCTTTGCACTAAATTCAAATAGCGTACTTTGACCTCAAGCTCTTCATCATTGAGTGAACTGCGCGGGAACGCATTCTGCATGTGCTTAATATCTCGACGCAGCGCTACAATCACTTCTGCAGCTTCATACGTGCGGCGCTCAGAGAGTAAGCGTTTTAGCAAATCGTGATTTCCCTCGATCTCCAAGCCGAGCTCAACGCTTTGTGCCGTCTGACTCTTGCGCTGAAACTCTGCCACCCGCTCCGAAGATGCGTAAGGACTGTCAGGATATTGTTTATTTAACTGCTTCTGTAGACGTGCCACTTCCTTATATAAGCTCGCCGCCTTCAGCGTTTCACCTTCTGCACGACTGGCATCCGCCAGATTCGACACTTGCTCGATTTCGAGATAATCTTGCCCCGACTCGATCCCCACCCATTTCACCTTTAAGCGCTCCAGCCTAGAAACACTCGCTTGGTTGGTGCCGCGATACTCACGATTGAGCTGCAGCTGGATCTGTATCGCCTGCTGCAACAAGACCGCGGCAGACTCCCACTCGTTTCTTGCAATAAAGGCATCTGCCTGCCTCTCAAGGTTCAGGCTTTGCTGCAACAGCGGTTCAGCCGCAAGATAGCGCGCCAGCCGCTGTAAGCGTGTAGCACGCCCGACATCATACGCCGAACTCAATGGGAAGTTTTCATTAATTGCTTTCTGCTTCTCAAAGGCCTCTTGGTACTTATCCCGCGCAGCTTCATACGCTTTATCTTGCGCTAAGCTCTGCGCCTCAGATTCGGATGCCGCACTTTCGACCTTCAGATACGCTGCAGATAGATCTTGATACTGCTCCTCCAAATCCTCCACGCGTTGTGATGCCTCTGCATTATACCCGGGCAGCGCTTCGACATACTGACGTTGCAACTCTAGCGCACGCTTCAACAACAACGCATCCTGCGGCTTCGGCGAACGCATCGCCAACACCTCCTTAAATTGCGACTCAACTTCGACGCTCTGCTCGCGCAGCGCGATCGCCTCAATAGATATCTCTACATCTGCAGTGGGCGCGCTATAATCGACCTCCTTTGGCCCAAATTGGCTCAAGACCCAGAATAGGGCCAAGACACCCAAACAAGCCATGACGATGAGCAACACGACCATGAATCGCTTAAGCCCACTAGTTTCGTAGGATCGGCGGGAGCTGAGAGACTTCTTCAAATGGACCATAAGGGAATTGGAGCTGGCACTGTAAACACGATCTGCCTAAATGAACCTTACGCTTGCCTCGCCGCAAGGCTAAAGGCTTCGTCAATTGTCAGTTGTCAGTTCTCCGAGAAAGTGCATATCACCTTCTACCTCTTTCTTTCTTCTCACATAATCGACGTTTTTCATGTTTCAGCAGATTACGATCCTCGGGCCAGGGCTTCTTGGTGCCTCCTTAGCTATGGCGGTAAAAGATCGCGGACTCGCCGCACGAGTCGTGACATGGTCCCGACGATCTGAGTCGCGCGCGAAGTGCCTCAACCAAAGCTGGTGCGATGCAGTGTTCGACTCCCCCGAAGAGGCCGTCATTGGCAGCGATCTAGTGGTAATCTGCACGCCCGTCCAAACCATCGTCCCGCTCCTCGTGCAAATCAGCCCGAGACTCGCCGCAAAGGCACTGATCACCGATGTCGGCAGCACCAAGAGCCTGATCTGCCGCGAAGCGCGCTGCACACTCGAAGGGCACTCAGCCACTTTTCTCGGCGCACATCCCATGGCTGGCTCTGAACAAGCTGGCATGGAACATGCCCAATCCGACCTGTTTGAGAACGCGGCCTGCATCCTCACCCCACTCGACGATGCCTCCGCTGAAGCAATCGCCAAACTCAGCGCCTTCTGGGATGCACTCGGCATGACTGTCTCAACCGTATCGCCCGAAAAACACGACGAAATCGTCGCCCACCTTAGCCATCTACCGCACCTGCTCGCCTCCACACTCTGTGGCTACCTCGCCGCGCAAGACCGCACCTGGCGCACCCTCGCCGGCGGCGGACTGCGCGATACCACGCGGATCGCATCTGGCGATCCGCAGCTCTGGAAGCAAATCCTCGAACAAAACAGCGACGAAGTGCTACGTGCCATCGAAGGCTTCGAGCTCCAGCTGCATCATCTCAAAACTGCTCTTCTTAACCAAGACTCTCTCGGCGTCATCGCGCAACTCGAACGCGGCAAAACCTACCGCGATCAATTGTAAGTTACACAGGCGCCACATTTTACAAAAAACAGCCAGATTGACCTGGTTCACGCCGTCCCGAGGCTGACCATCACTTTGTTGCTCAGAACAGATTTTCACACTTTCAGATTTTCTATCGTAAGACGTATGACTGATCCACTTCCCATCACGCCTTTTATTCAGCAGCTCGACAACACCATCCAATTGCCTGGCTCAAAGAGTATTACCAACCGTGCCCTAATTCTCGCTGCACTCGCGACAGGAGAAACTCGCCTCGAAGGTGCGCTGTTTAGCCGCGACACCCGCATCATGCTCGGATCGCTCACTGCGCTCGGCTTTCAATGCGCAGCCGACCAGACCGCATCAACCATCACCATTAAAGGTGAAGGTGGCAGTATTCCCAATTCCGCGGCAGAGCTGCACGTCGGCAACGCCGGCACCGCCGCGCGCTTCCTCACCGCCTTTCTCGCACTGCAAGCTGGCGGCACTTACAAACTCGACGGCGACCCTGCCATGCGCGACCGCCCAATGGCCGGCCTGCTCGATGCACTGGTCGCACTCAATGCCGCCGAGTTCGAATTTCACGGCATGCCAGGGCATTTCCCATTCACGCTCAAAGCTAAAGGCTACAACGGCGGCAATGCCACAGTTGATGCGAGCGCCAGCAGCCAGATCCTCTCCGCACTGCTCCTCGCCGCACCCGCAGGTTCAGCCGATGTGAAAATCGCCTGCCCAGGCGTGCGGCCCGCTTACGTCGCAATAACTCTGAAAATGCGTGAAGCTTTTGGTGCGACTCCGACCACCAGCGATGCTGAGGGCAATTATTCTCTTAAAACGCTCCACTATAAAGCTCCAAGTACTGGCACCTACTCGATCGAGCCTGATATTTCTGCAGCCAGCTACTTTCTCGCCCTCACATTACTTCAAGGCGGCCAGCTCACGATTCCAACTCTCAGCCCAGAGCCACTCCAAGGCGACGCCCGCTTCATTGAAGTACTCGCCCACCACGGCCTGCGCGTCGATGCCGAGCCCAATCAATGGATGATTAACTGTGCCGCTCCAGAGGCAATCGCCCGCGGCCATCGCGAAATCGATTTTAATCCCTTCTCAGATACCTTTTTAACCTACGCTGCGATCGCACCCCTACTCGGCGGCTCCGTCCGTATTTGCGGCATTGGCCACACTCGCCACCAAGAGACCGATCGCATCGCTGGCATGGCCAACGAACTCTCAAAGCTCGGCCAGCTCGTCAAAGCAGAAGGCGATGCCCTGACCATCAGTACCAAGCCCAACGAATTACGCGCACGCGCATTGAAAGCGCGCAATGCAGGTCAATTGCTCGAGATCGACACTTACGAAGACCACCGCTTCGCGATGAGTTTCGGGATCCTTGGCAGCTTCGACTTGATTGGCGATGGCAAGCCGTGGCTCACCATCAAAAATCCAGAGTGCTGCGGGAAGACCTTCCCAGGCTTCTTTGCGGCCTTGGATCAATTGCGAGGATAGTGTGACAAAGGAGTGTGGCCGACTCACCCAGGTTGAAGCCTTATTGACGCAAACGAGGGCGAGTCACCCTCAGCCCTTCGAGTTCACAGCTCGGTCGCCGTCTGCTCCGCCCATAAGCCGAGCTTCGTCGCCGTCGCCGACACTGCAGCTACACACGCCGTCTCGGTACGTAGCACGTGTGCGCCTAAATGCGCGAGCTTCCAGCCGTTCTTACGAAACACATCGCGCTCGTAAGACGACCAACCACGCTCTGGACCAAGCGCAATCACTGCGCTCGCAGCGGCATCAGGCAACATATCGTCCAACGAACCACCAGCCTCGTAATTATCCAACGCCACATGCGTATCCGCACCATGCAGTGCGGAGATTGCCGACTGCAAATCAGCATGCATCGCTACTTGAGGAAGATAGGTGCTAAAAGCCTGCTCCGCGCCTAGGCGGATGCGATCGCGCCACTCATCCGTTAGCCACAAACGACTCTGCGCATACGAAGGTTCGCTGCGTTCGGCTTCGAAAAAATGGATGCCCGCCACGCCAAGACTCGCACCCTCAAACAGAATACGCTTCGCCGTATGTGGACGGGGCAGGCCGATTAGCAAAGTCACTGGTAACGCCGCAGGTGCTGGCTCGGTGCCAACCACCTCGAGCTCGAAACTACCATCAGACTCCACGGTCACCACTTTCGCCCGCGCACGCGGCCCATTAACGAAGCCCAAAAACACCAAGGTGCCGACCTCTGCGCGCAGTACTTTACGCAAGTGCTGCGCACGAGGATCGCACCCTTCAAGTCGAACCGACTCAAAGGCTACATCAAAAAGCATCAAATTCATAAATGAGGATATACTTTTGTTAATTTGATGGAGGGCTGCCGTCCTCGGCGTCCTCAAATAGGGACAACATTTAACCGACACAGCTAGACCGCCGGAACGCGGGCTCTCCAAATAAAACAGCGCGCCACACGCGCCAATTAACGACGACGCCCGAAACGGCTCGATGCCGAATTGCGCTTACGACGCTTCGGCGGCGCGACAGACTCGCTGCGAATGATCGGTTCGTGGAAATAATTAAAATCTTCGAGCTTACGCTGCTTAATCGGCTGATCGATAAATTTCTCAATCGCATCGAGCTTCGCCTGCTCATCGGGAGCGACCAGAGTCATCGCATCGCCCTCGCGCTGTGCACGTCCAGTGCGTCCGATCCGATGTACGTAATCTTCCGCATGCTCCGGCACATCGTAATTGATGACGTGCGTCACGTTAGCGATGTCCAGACCGCGCGAAGCAATGTCGGTCGCGACAAGAATCTTCATTGTGCCTGCCTTAAACTGCTCCAAGGCCTTAGTACGAGCCTTCTGCTGAAGATTCGAGTGCATTGCTACACAACTGTAATCACGCTCCTGCAACCAGCGAGCGATACGATCTGCGCCGACTTTCATGCGGCAGAAAATAATCATGCTATCGACTTCCATGCTATCGATCAGAGCAATCAATAGGTCAAACTTCTGCATCGCACCGACTGGATACACTTCGTGCTTCACTGTCTCAGCGGGGGTCAGCTTAATCCCGATCGATACTTCGACTGGATCCTTCAAGCTCTTTGCGACTAAGCGCTTGATGTCGTCCGAAACAGTCGCCGAAAACAACAGCGTCTGGCGATTTGTGTTACACATTTTAATAATGCGCTGCACGTCGTCGATGAAGCCCATGTCGAGCATGCGATCCACTTCGTCGAGCACCAAGACTTCGACTGAGCGGAGGTCAAAATTGCCCTGTTGCAAGTGATCGAGTAACCGACCAGGAGTGGCAATCACGACATCCGCGCCTTCGCGCAGCTCGTCGAGCTGCTTACCATAGCCGACACCGCCGTGGATTAGGCAGCACTTCGGCGCACAGTATTTACCATACGATGAAAATTGATCTTCGACCTGAGCAGCAAGCTCACGGGTCGGCCCAAGCACCAGGCAACGAGGCGGCGCGCCTTGTTTATGCCCGCCGAGGCGGTGTAGGATAGGCAGGGCATATGCAGCAGTCTTTCCTGTGCCAGTCTGCGCAGAGCCGATGACATCCTTGCCCTCAAGGATATGCGGGATGGAGCCCGCTTGAATAGGAGTCGGCGTGGTGAAACCGAACTCGTCGATAGATTTAAGAATAGACTTGTCGAGTCCAAGATCGTGAAACGTCATTATATGTGGTCAGGGTGAAAAGCCCGGCCAACTTACGCATCCGGGTCCAATTAAGAAGTCGCGTAGCGTGCGTGTATTTCTTTGGGAATCAAGGAGAAAGCATGCTCAGCGAAATATCTGGCATCACTGGCGATCTTCGGTTTTGAAAATTTGTGATGCTCGACATCTGCGGCTTCAGGCATAGCTTGGGCTATAAATGTCTGGTCTGCGATCAACTCGAAATCTAGCCGCTCTTAGTGTCGTCATTCTGCTGCTACTAAGCGGAGGCCTTGCCCATTTGGACAAACCATGGCTTTCGCTCGTCCCTAGCGGCGCAGCTCTCGTCATCGTATTCATTACGCGCAGTGCGTTGATTGGGCTGCTAGTCGGCGCGGTGTGTGGCGCTTTGCTGGTGAGCAATGGAGCACCGCTCGCCGCGGCTGAGCAGCTCGCGTTGCAACAGTTTTGGCCGATCTTTAGCTCTTCTTGGAAGCTGAGTGCGATTCTTTTTACCTTAATCTTGGGAGGCTTCGTTGCGCTGGTCGAGGCTGGCGGCGGCCTGCAAGGCTTGGTCAAACGATTGCTCGGCTCTGAGCGTGCGCCGCACAAGCGCATGCAATTGACAGTGTTTGGGTTTGGGCTGTTGGTGTTTTTTGATGGCTTGGCGAACACGATGTTAATTGGCAGACTGTTGCGCTCGGCGGCAGATCGCTGTGGTGTGTCGCGGCAGAAGTTGGCCTATCTCGCGGATACGACCGGCTCTGCAGTGGCGTGCTTGGCTTTTATCTCCACGTGGATCGCCTTTCAGCTATCGATGATCCATGAAGGCTTCGCCCTGGTGGGGCGCGAAGTCAGCGCTTACACCTACTTCTTTAAATCCCTGCCCTTTAACTACTATTGCTGGTTCGCCTTGCTACTGGCCTTGGTCTCGATTACGCGCGAGTTCAACCCAGGCTCGATGGCTAAGGCCGAACGTTTAGCGCGTACGCTGCCACCTTGCGATGCAGAAACGTCGCCTATCCATGCCAACCATTGGGGCTTAGCGATTGTGCCGATCTTAGTGCTCACGCTCTCAATCCCCTTGCTAACATATGTGATTGGCGCGGAGTCGCTGTTCCCGTTCAGCCTGAGCAAATTCGCGCAGGCCTACGGACGCGCTGAGACTTATGTGCCGCAGATTCTCGTGGCCGCCAGTGCGCTGGCTACCTTAGTGGCTGCCGCTGCGCTGACGAGGACCGCTAAGACACCTGTACGATTCTCGGCTGGCACGGTCTTCCTGTCGGGCGTGCGGGAAATCGCAAAGCCAACAGTGGTACTGATTGCGGCGTGGATGTTGGGCGCGGCGATTAGTCAACTAGGGACAGCGTATCATTTGAGTGCATTGCTAGAAGGGCGCATCTCGGCGGGACTTCTACCAGCGATGATCTTCCTATTGGGCGCGCTGATCTCATTTTCCACCGGCACATCATGGGGCACGATGGGGGTGCTCATGCCGCTAGCGATCCCAGTAATATTTGCGGTCAGTGGAGAAAGTTCAGACGCAGAGCGAGATCGCACCGTCGCCGCTGCGATTGGCGCAGTCTTCAGTGGTGCAGTATTCGGCGATCACTGTAGCCCTTTTAGCGATACCACGATTGTCGCATCGATCGCCTCAGGCGTTGAACCACTCGAGCACGTGCGCACGCAGATGCCGTTCGCACTGATTGCAGCACTGGTCGCGCTGCTGCTCGGATTCTTACCAGCGGGGTTTGGCTTCCCCGCGTGGGCAGGCCTCGGACTCGGCGGAGCTTGCTTGGTATTGCTGCCCAACTGCATCTCGCACACGCGATGAGATCACTCCTCCTGACCACAATGGACGCAGGGATCAGAATAATGTGCGCTTCTCGTTTTTGAGCGACACCTCCGAAAGCTTGCGCTCATCCTGCAAACTTCATTAAGTGATCCGCGATGAACACGTCCTACCGAGGCCGAATCGCACCGACCCCCACAGGTTATTTACACCTTGGGCATGCACGCACCTTTTGGATCGCCATGGAGCGCGCCCGTGAGGCTGGCGGCAAGCTGATCTACCGCGATGAGGATATCGACCCCGACCGCTGCAAACCAGAATTTGCCGAAGCAGCGGTTGAGGACCTGCAATGGTTCGGCTGCCACTGGGATGAAGGCCCTGATGTCAGAGGGCCTCATGCCCCTTATCGCCAAAGTGAGCGCATGCCACTGTTCCTAAATGCTTGGAACCATCTCAAGGAAGCTGGCGTCATTTACCCCTGCGATCAATCCCGCAAAGATGTGCGCTGGGCCACTCAAGCGCCGCACCACGACAAAGAAGGCGGCGAATCGATTTACCCCGAGCATCTACGCCCGCCAATCGGCACCGGTAAAACCGCCAAGGCTCCTGGCGACATAAATTGGCGCTTCCGCGTGCCCAGCAATCGAAAGATCGAGTTCGACGACCTTTGCCTAGGTCCCTGCGCCTTCGAGTGCCTGCGTGACTTTGGTGACTTTCTGGTCTGGCGCAAAGATGGGCAGCCCGCATACGAGCTGGCCGTCGTGGTCGATGATGCCGCGATGGCCATCACCGAAGTCGTGCGCGGTGAAGACCTACTTATATCAACCGCCCGCCAACTCCTGATCTACGAGGCCCTCGGCCTGCGCGCGCCAGAATTTTACCACGCCCCCCTACTTTGCGACTCTAGCGGCCGACGACTCGCCAAGCGCCACCGCTCTCTCAGCCTACGCGAACTACGCGAAGCCGGGCAAACACCTGAAACACTACGCAAGTCCGATGACTGGTGGTCAGGCTTGGACGACTAAACGCGCATTTCAGACTTCCGCGTTTCAGCTTTGATCTGCCCTTCGACTTGGTTGAATCCGGCCTTGTCGCTGCGCTAGGAACAACCTTTTATAAAAATCATGATCGACCAAGAAATACAGCAACTGGATAAATTGAAGAATGACTTAATCGCATGGCTTGCTGAATCGGGCGCTTCGTTGTTGGCAGCCATCGCCATTATCGCCCTTGGGTTCTGGGTGGCCAAAAGGATCGCCAACCTAATCATCAAACTCTGCGATAAGCGTGAGATCGATGTCACCCTCGCGCGCTTTTTCGCTGGGTTTTCGAAGATCGTGGTCATCGCCTTTGCCGTGATCATGGCGCTGAGCAAGCTCAGTATTGAGGTCACCCCCTTTCTCGCGCTGTTAGGTGCCAGTGCCTTCGGCCTCAGTCTCGCCGTCCAAGGCCCCGTCTCCAACTACGGCGCGGGCATCGTGCTCATTATCACGCGCCCGTTTAAAGTCGGCGACACGCTCACGCTCAACGGCCTCACCGGTCAGGTGGACTGCGTGAATCTCGGAAATATTCAACTCGTCAACGAAGACGAGCAGCGCATCACCATCCCCAATCGCAATGTACTCGGCGAAATAGTTACCAACTCTTACAACTATAGCATCGTCGAAGCGGTGGTCGGTATCGAGTACAGTGCCGATCCGGAAGCCGCCATCCGTTGCATCTCTGCGGCAGTCCAAACGGTCGAAGGCGTCGCACCGAATCGTGCCCCCGACGTCGGGATCGACGGTTTCGGCGATTCCTCGATCAACATTGGCTACCGGGTCTGGGTGCCGACCAATCGCTACCACCGCACCCGCTACGCAGTGAACCTAGCCGTCTTCCGCGGCCTCGAAGCAGCGCAAATCTCCATTCCGTTCCCACAGCGCGATGTGCATCTGATTCAGCCAGAGTCCAGCGAAAGTTGAATTGAGAGCAATACGGGCGAGGCTTGGTATTATGCCCGCAGGTCACTGCCCGACTGACCGCATCGTGCAACCCAACGGGCGCGCCGAGGCAATGCGGTCGACACGGAGGTCAACCCTCCCTGCTCACATACAATGGGAGGGACCACCTCCGCGTGGGCCGCATCAGCCGAAAACCAGCGCAGCTGCAGTGACTGTTAAGCGTTCCTAAAGCGAGGCGAAGTAGTCAGTTCCTTGAATCCGGTCTTGTCGCTTTGCTCAGAACAGCATTTCTTAAGCAAATATGTCAGCTCGTTCAGGATTTAATATTATCGCCGTTGATGGCGGCGCGGCCACGGGGAAATCCTCGACCTCCCGCGCCATTGCCGAGCGCCTCAACCTCATGCACGTCGATACTGGCGCGCATTACCGCACACTGACCTTCGCGCTGCTCGATGCTGGCGCCGCCCCAGAGGCACCAGATGCAATTCCCACACTGCTTAAATCGCTCGAACTCGACACTATCATTAAAGGGCGCAGCGCTCTTCTGAGCATCAACGGCGCCGTGCCCGCCGATGCCGACATCCGCTCCCCCGAAGTCAATGCCAACGTCTCCAAGTTTGCCGCGATCGAATCTGTCCGCGAATTCCTGTTCAACTATCAACGCAGCCAAGCTCAAGTCGCTCGCGATCAAGCCGAGTTTAGCGGCCTGATTATGGAAGGCCGCGACATCGGCTCCATCATTTTTCCTAGTGCAGACTTTCGTTTCTTCCTATTTGCCGACGAAGCCACCCGCGCGGCGCGGCGCGCTAAGGACGGCCAGACCGACTCCATCGCCGAACGCGACAAACGTGACATCCAACGTAAAGCCGCGCCGCTCGTCTGTCCCGAAGGCGCCATCCGCGTCGACACTGGGCCTTTGCCTCTCGAAGGTGTCGTCGAGCATATCTGCGCAATCATCACCGCCTAAATTTAGCCATTCGCTATTATTCATCACTAATTAGCCATCACGGCGCAGCCGTATCATGTCCAGCCCACGCCCAACAACCCCACCTTTTTACGAATGTGTCCGCGTCATTGCAGACTGGTTTTTTAGCACGTTTTACGACTATTCTACTTCAGGGATGAGCGGCGTGCCGCTGACTGGGAGTGCGATCTTCGCGGCCAACCACATCAGCTTTTACGATCCGCCTGCGATCGGCGCCCAAGTGCATCGCCCGTTCAATTACTTCGCTCGTGACACCCTCTACAAAGGGTGGTTCGGCAAAGCCCTGCACAAGCTCGACACCATTCCAGTCGCCCGCGAAAACGCCGACATCAAATCGCTCAAAGCCATCTTTAAGGCGCTGAAAAATAAAGGCGCGGTCGCGATCTACCCCGAAGGCACCCGCTCGGCCGATGGTCAGCTCGCCGAGCCCAAGCCCGGCGCCGGCATGATTGCCTGTAAATCCAAGGCCACCGTGATCCCGACGCGAATCTTCGGCACCTACGAAGCCTACGGGCGGCACCACAAACTGCCATCCCTCGGCGGCTCAATCCACATCGCCTACGGAGCTCCGATGACAGTCGCTGAAATCGACCCTGGCAAACAACACCCTGAGCGCTACCTCGAAGCCTCTCGACGCATTATGGCCGAAATCGCCAAACTCGAAGCACCGAAACTCGTGGTTATTTGAACCGTTAATTTACGTTAATTAACGTTAATCTAAATGAATGAGAACGAGCAAAACGAATTGATTAATAAGGTCATTGGAGCCGCCATGAGAGTCCACAGCGAGATTGGCTACGGACTGCGCGAAAAAACTTATGAACGAGCACTCATAGTTGAATTCGAACATTTAGGGATTCCGTATAGTCAACAATCTCGATACCCCGTGGTCTATCGTGACGTAAAGGTCGATGAGTATATTCCCGACCTCGAAATTGAAGATATCTTAGTGGTCGACACCAAAGTAATCGAAACCATAGCTGACTACGAACTCGGACAAATGCTTAGTTACCTCCGAATCACCAAGAAAACCATAGGCCTTATCATAAATTTCAAGCATCCAAGTTTACAATGGCGCAAAGTCACCCTAAACCCATGATAGCTCCGCATTATTGCCATCCCAGCCACTTTCCAGCCCACATATTTTCAGTCATTAAAAAATTAACGCTAATTAACGTAAATTAACGGTTCACCTTTTTCCTAAACCTATCATGAGCAATCCATCCGATCGCTACGCCCAACGCGGCGTCTCCTCTTCCAAGTCCGAAGTCCACGCCGTCGTGGATAAGCTCGACCGTGGCGTCTTTCCCGGTGCCTTCTGCAAGATCGGCGCAGACATCCTAACCGGCAACCCCGACAAGTGTAACATTATCCACTCCGACGGCTCTGGCACCAAGAGCACACTCGCCTACCTGCATTATAAAGAGACAGGCGACCCGACAGGCTTCCGCAAGACCGCCCAAGACAGCCTCGTAATGAACATCGACGACCTGCTCTGCGTCGGCGCGATCAATGGCATCCTCATTTCCAGCACGGTCAACCGTAACGCTCGCGCCATTCCCGGCGAAGCCCTCGGCCAACTCATTTCCGGCACCGAAGATTTCCTCGCCACCATGCGTGATTATGGCGTCGGCGTCCACAGCGGCGGCGGCGAAACCGCCGACGTCGGCGACCTCACTGGCACCGTCACCGTCGATTCCTGCGCGGTCGTGGTCATGGACCGCAAAGACGTGGTCGATAATGCCAAGGTCAAGCCAGGCCTCGCCATCGTCGGCCTCGCCTCAGCAGGCCAAGCCACTTACGAAACCTTCGAGAACTCTGGGATTGGCAGCAACGGCCTGACCAGCGCACGCCACGACTTGCTCAGCCCTTACTACCTCGAGAAATACCCCGAAACCGTCGATCCCACGACCGACAAGCAATATCTCTACTGCGGCCCTTACAAGATGACCGACATGCTGCCCGACTCCGACATGACAGTCGGCGACGCGATCATGAGCCCGACCCGCACCTACGCGCCGATCATCAAGCAGCTCTTAGAAGAAGACCGCGACAACATCTACGGCATGGTGCACTGCTCCGGCGGCGGTCAAACCAAGTGCATTCGTTTCGGCACTGGCGTACACCACATCAAGGACAACTTCCTGCCAATCCCACCGATTTTCAAAGCAATCCAAACAGCCAGCGGCACCAGCTCCGAAGAAATGTTCCGCGTCTATAACATGGGGCACCGTATGGAGATCTTTTGCGAGCCTGAGGCCGCTGCCGGCATCATCGCCAAGTGCGAAGCTTTCGGCATTCCCGCGCAAATGATTGGCCGCACCGAAGCCTCCCAAAAAGCCGACGGCCAGAACCACGTCACCATTGTGCACGACGGCGAGACGCTTGAATACGAATTGAATCATTAAGTCCACTCTCTGGTTTCCCACCTCAGCTCTCAAGTTTCTAGTCTAAGCTCTTCCCACCTTGAACCTTCTCGCCCTCATACGCCGACTCGGTCGTCTATCCCTACTGCTTTGCTGCTGCTGGCTCCTAACTGGGCCACAGTTACTTCTGCAGTTGGGCGCATGGAGCTGGATGGTCGCGAGTTACTCGCAAGAAAGTAGTATAGAGCAAGCCTTTGCCGAAACGTTTGGCGGCGACCGCCCCTGCGAACTCTGTAAAATCATCACCGCAGTCGATACCGAGCAAGAATCCACTCCGACTCAGCGAACCAGTGAAACCAAGAGCCTCAAGCTCGTGCTCGGCCAAGCACCAAGCATCACCTTCGCACCCACACATTTCATAGCTGTAAAACGCAGCAGTGTCGAACTGACTCCGCCACACTGGCACCCACGCGTGCCGACTCCGCCACCGCGATTCGCGTAGCGAGCTGTATTCAAAAGTAGAAGCGACACACTTGTCGCTTTGCGGGCGAAAGTGACGACCTACATGTCGTCCGCTCATTCGTGGCGTCCGAGCTTGATCGGGCCCGCATAAAACCTGATCCGCCCACCCGCAGAAAAGCCTGAGCAAGCTCAGACGCCACAAAGAGGCATCATCGCATTTGCGAGCACTCAGCTAAACAACGAGCAACACCATGCACACATTTACCAAACACATACTTCTTCTTTCTACTTTCACTGCAGTCACCAGCGCTGCCTTTACCAACGCCCCGCGATTCGTTTGCTGCGCGACCGACGACAGCTATCAGGGACGTCCCGATGAACACGCGCCGATCTCCGTGATGGGCGATCACACCCACGCCAAATCTGGCTGGATGATGTCCTACCGCACCATGCACATGGATATGGACGGCATGCGCCACGGCACTGATCGTGTCTCGTCGGGCGATGCCTTCGTCGAAGGTTACACCGTCACGCCAGAATCCATGACCATGGATATGCATATGCTCGGCCTGATGTATGCGCCGACCGACAAGCTGACTCTCATGCTCATGGGCAACTACACTGAAATGAAGATGGATCATCGAATCTTCTCTCAAATGGGCGCCGACATGATCAACAACGGCGACACTAAATTCACCACCGAAACCAGCGGCATTGGCGACATAAAGCTCGGCGGCCTCTATCGATTTTACCTCAAAGAAACCCGCAAAGCGCACCTCGGGCTGAGCCTCAGCCTGCCCACTGGTTCGATCGACGAAAAAGACCAGATTCCAGCCATGGGCGGCCCCGCCAACCAGCAACTTCCCGCCCCAATGCAACTCGGCTCCGGCACCTACGACCTACTCCCATCGCTGACTTATGTGCAGCAATTCGATAATTGGTCCTACGGCGCACAGGCCAACGCAGTGATTCGCCTTGAAAGCGAAAATGACAATGGCTATCGACTCGGCGACGTCTGGGGCGCCACGACATGGGTAGGCACCAACCTAAGCGAATGGATCGGCCTCAACACAGGCCTGAACTACACCTACACCAGCAAGCTCAAGGGCAGCCAAGGCGACGTCGGCACCATGGGGCCGAATGGTAAATCGGTCACCACCGCCTACGAAAGTAACACCGGCGGCGAACGCCTAGACGCGATCTTCGGCATCAACCTATATGTCCCAAGTGGCATCTTAAAAGGCCAGCGTATTGCTGTCGACCTACGTTTGCCACTCTGGCAAGATCTCAATGGCTACCAACTAGAGACCGACTACATGCTTACTTTGGGTTGGCAGATGGCGTTCTAAGCGCCTATGTAGCAACGACACTCTTGTCGCTTTCCCGCAGATACCAAAACGGCAAGAGTGTCGCTTCTACTGAAGTGGGCGTCGTGGATTCGACCCCCGCTTTTTGGCACCTACCCCAACAGCCATCGACGAACCGTAAAAAAACTTTTGTATATTCTGTGCCATCTGTAGTTAATCGCTGTCCACAGTACTTTACTATGCCTCGACTTCGCAATTTTTTTTACCACCTAATCCTCGCTGCGCTGCTTCTGTGTGCATTCGGAGCCCACGCACAAAACCGTGAACTTCTCGGCGAATATCGTATCGGTATTGTCAGTCGCGACCAAGGCAATGCCATTTACCAGGCCACTTACCTCGGCGCCCAAGATGCTGCACGCGATCTGAGCGAACAGTACTCGATCGACGTCGAGCTGCTCGACTTCACGCCCAACGTCGAACACGGCGGCAGTCAGTCTGCCTCGCTTGCTGGCCTATTCATCGAAAACGCCGACGGCTTCATTATTAGCCCAGCAGAGCCCGAGGTAATTCGTTCGTCGATTGAATTTGCTCTAGAGCAAGAACAAGAAGTCGTCTTTTTCGAGAATCAAATCGCCGAAATTCAGCCGCTCGCTGCTTATATTGCCGATGAAGCAGCAGCTGGACGTCTCGCCGCCGAAGCCCTTCTCACAGCACTTCCGAGCAAAGGTAGAGTGGCGATACTTGTCAGTAATCACCCCAACCTTGGGATGCAAGACCGCCTCCTCGGCGCACGCGCTGCCCTCGGCTATCGCCGCATCGAAGCAGTTGTCTCCTGCGCGCCCGACTATCAATCTGCGATCGAGACCATTCGTGCCACCCAAGAAGCCGATCATAATGATTTAATTAAAGGTTGGCTCTTTCTCGGCGATTGGCCCCTTTTGGGTATGCCCGCGCTGCCTTGGAACCCGGGCGACCTGCCGTGCGTCGCCATTCAGTCATCTCCTGCTGCCTTTATGTATATCGACCAAGGCTACGTGAGTGCACTGATAGTCCACCCCTACTACGAATGGGGCAAGCTGAGCATGACCGCACTGGTCAACAAGCTGCACAAACAACAGGCTCCAGCAGAGCGAATCCAACACAACGCGCCCCGCGTCGTAGATTGGCGCAACCTGGAAAGCTACCGCGAAAGCTGGAAGACTTGGCTTAAATAATCGCCACCCATCAATAACGGGTCATGCGAAGCCCCCAAATGTTCCAGCCATGCCAGCTTTGTGATCCACCGTCCACGTCAAGGTGCGGCCGCGCATTAGTTTGATAAAACCAGGGCGGATTAGCGGAGCTAGCACGGATATAAGCGATCATTCATTGCTCATGGTCAGAGAGTGCTGTTCTTTGATTTTCAACCGGATCTGGTAAAAGTAAATCGCCTTGCACAGCGCGAAATGAAAGCCCGCCGCCACATCGAGGAAGCCGCGCTTAAGAATGTATCCACGAATAAAATACGCCGGCGCCGCCCACCATTTGGCAATGTGCCGATACTTCGCCTGCTGGCGTGGCGTGAGGCCCTGCCACTCGTCACTCTTCACTTCGCACTCTTTGCCGCATAGACAAAGAGTGCGACTGGCTTCCCAGCTCGCATATTCATTGTGTTTGGCGATATAGTGATGCAAGCCGCGATATTCATTATGCTCAATCGGTGCCCTAATCTCGCCAATTCGGCCCTTCAACACAGGATGCTCATGAATCTCCATATCCAATGCACTCCATTGATTCTCTTCAATCCGCTCATACGCGCCCGCGCCAACACGGAACAGCGCCAACTTATTAAACTCATCGCCGTGTCGCAGTTGTTTTCCAAAAAACCAGCGCTCATAATTCAGCCAAAACCCGACATACTCGGGGCCTGTTAGTACTTTTGCTACTTCCGACTTAAATGCCTCTGATACGAATTCATCCGCATCCAGAAACAGCACCCACTTA
>Ga0181552_10000705_pt1 | contig 25812 bp, 24 predicted proteins | sample 011ome_18_FD_130583 | JGI IMG/M metagenome (GOLD analysis project Ga0181552, IMG submission 130583) | Coastal salt marsh microbial communities from the Groves Creek Marsh, Skidaway Island, Georgia - 011501BT metaG (megahit assembly) | ecosystem: Environmental > Aquatic > Marine > Intertidal...
AACAAAAAATGGCTGTAATTTGGGAAAAAAATGGAGCAAAAAAACCTAATTTTTTTAATTACTTAATAAAAAAAAAAAAAAAATAAATAATCCTTTTAGTATTTTATTTGAAATTATGTATACCAAAAAATCAATTATGATGTTTTTTCTCAAAAAAAAGACGACTCTTTTAATCTTCATTCTTTTTCTTGGTGTCATTGGAACTGCATTTTTCTTGAGTCTCAATTTTTCAAATCTTGATAATTCAAATGCAAGTAATTTTGACGTATCAAATTCAATTTTGCCTCTTGATGATAAAACTAATAACCTTCAAATTTCTTACAAATATCAAGAAATATATTTTATAGAGTCTGGTCAAACATTTTCAAACTTTCTCGATCAATTTGATTTAAAAATTAAAGAGAAGACAAAAGTGATAAACTTAGTATCAGAAGAAATTGATCTAAAAAAAATAAGGATTGGTACTAAAATTGAAATAAATTCTAGTAAAGTTAATGGAAACAAAAAAATTGATTACATAATTATTTACCCAAATAAAGAACGTAGTATTTATCTGGATTTTCAGTCTGAAGAAATTGAACTTCAAGTTGATAATCTTAAAATTTTCAAATCTTCAAGGTTTGTTGAAGTAGAGGTTAATAATAGCATCTATCAATCGATGATAGAAAAAAATATACCTGAAAATATCATAATGGAATTTATAAAACTTTTTAGTTTCGATATTGATTTTCAAAGAGATATTAGAAAAGAGAATATACTCACATTGTATTTTGATTATTACAAAGATGAGAAGCAAAACTATGTCAAATCAGATGTAATTAATTTTGCTAAAATAAAACTTCATAATCAATCATATGAACTCTACCGTTTTACTGATGATAAGGGGGAGTTAGTAGATTATTTTGACTCAAATGGCAAAAGTGCAACGAAAGCTCTTATGAAAACTCCAATAAACGGTGCAAGGCTATCATCTGCTTATGGAATGAGAAAGCATCCAATTCTAGGGTATAATCGTTTACATCAAGGAGTTGATTTTGCTGCACCCATAGGAACGCCTATTATGGCTGCCGGAACAGGACGTATTGAAAAAATTGGAACCAATGGTGGAGCTGGAAAGTATATAAGAATAAAGCACTTAAATGGTTATAAAACTGCATATGCTCATTTGAATTCATATGCATCAGGAATGAGTAAAGGAGTAAAAGTGCGTCAAGGTCAAACAATTGGATTTGTTGGTTCTACAGGATTGTCAACTGGACCTCATTTACATTATGAGGTGTGGTTCAATAATAAAAAAATAAACCCAATGACCATGAGGTTACCCTCAGGAGTAAAATTAAATGACGGTCAACTTGAAAAATTTAATAGATTTAAACAAAAAATAGATTCGGAGATGAATAACAAAATCAATTTATAGACTTAGTTTCTTCTGCCGTTAGATCTTTTTTTTCTAATTTAGATTTAGTCTCTTCAGAGTTATCGGCTTCTTCAATTTTTTTTGAGTCACTTGATTTGCCGTTCGTGGTGCCGTTGGTACGAGCATTTCTTTCATTTAACATTCGACTATAATGTTCAGCATGCTGAAGGTAGTTTTCAGCGCCAATGTAGTCTCCTGACGATGTCGCATCTTTAGCTAAATTTCTATACTTCTCTAATACTGTAGATAAGCTTCCGGTAACCCTAGAACTATTGTTCATTGAGCCGTTGCCAAAGCTATCGTTACTATTTCTATGATTGTTTGCTCTTTTAAAAGGAGCTCTTTTTTTATATTTCACTTTTGAAAAAATTATCCTGTAATTTTGGAAAATAGTACAATTTTATAATTGTAAACATCGCTAAACTAGTCTTAGACATTAAAATAATCAAGTATTTATTTAATTCATCTTTGAAACAATACAACGTGGTCTATTTGTTAAATCATTTTCAATTGCAATCACTGAAAAATTGTTATCTTTCAATATGTTAGATATTGAAATGCTGTCACGATAATCAATTTCAAAAAATACATAACACTTCTTATCGTTAGTTGATTTAATATTTTTTATGATTTTTTTATAACAATCTTTAGTTCCATTTTTTGGGAATAACGCTAAATGGGGCTCAAAATTTATAACTTCTTCTTTTATTTCATCTTTCTCAGCTAAAGAAACATAAGGAGGGTTACAAATAATGACATCATATCCATTTGTATCAAAACTAAAAAAATCATTAACATAAAATGATAGATTTAAATTTCTATTAATATGTTCTTTATTTTTAATTGCTATGGAAATTGCGTTTTCAGAAATATCAATGCCTGTTCCATGACAGTACTTTAGTTCTTCTAATACTGAAATTATTAAACAGCCCGAACCTGTTCCAAGATCAAGAAAGTTTAGGTCTTCAGTGAAGGGTGTGTGTTTTATTATACTCTCAATGAGAGTTTCAGAATCAGGACGGGGTATTAAGGTATCTTTGGTTACATAAAAAGTGTTTTTCCAAAAATCTTTTACTCCAGTGATATGAGCAATTGGCTCATGTCTCATTCGTCTTTGTATTTTTAATTTATAAGACTCAAAATCACTATTTGATATATTTGTGCTTAATGACCTTATGAAGTCTTCATCATTGATATCTAATTGATTTTTTATTAATAGCTTAGCATCAATCTTTGCCTGATTTAGCCCAGACTCAAAAAGAATCTTTGAACCATAATTTAATGCCTCAGAAATATTCAAGACTTATCTCCTTGAGCTGCAATATTCAGATTAGATATTATTTCATCTAATCCATCAGCATTTAGAATTTGTTCTAATTTGTACAGCGTTAGATTTATTCTGTGATCCGTAACTCTGCCTTGTGGAAAATTATATGTCCTAATTCGCTCAGATCTGTCTCCTGAACCAATTTGAGACTTACGCTTATCAGCTATTTCATCTGCTTGCTTCTTTCTTTCATAATCATAAAGCCTAGTCTTTAATACAATCATTGCCTTTGCTCTATTTTTATGTTGAGATTTTTCATCTTGTTGCTGAACAACGATACCTGATGGTAAATGTGTAATTCGAACTGCACTATCTGTTGTATTGACTGATTGTCCTCCCGGTCCACTAGACCTGAAGACATCAACTCTTAAATCTTTTTCCTCGATATCTATATCGACATCATCAGCTTCAGGCAAAACAACCACACTTGCTGCGGAAGTATGAATTCTTCCCTGAGACTCAGTTTCTGGAACTCTTTGAACTCGATGAACACCTGACTCATATTTTAACAATGAGTAGACACTTTTTCCTGATATCTTAATTGTACTTTCTTTAATGCCTCCATGATCTGAGTCAGAAATAGAAATAATTTCGAATTTCCACTTCAAATTTTCAGAAAATTTTTGGTACATTCTGAATAAATCACCAGCAAATAAAGCTGCTTCATCCCCTCCTGTTCCTGCTCGTATTTCAAGAATAACATTCTTTTCATCCAAAGGATCTTTTGGTATCAAAGCAGCCTTAAGATTTCTCTCACTAACTTCAAATTTTTCTTGAGCCTCTTGTAATTCTTTTTTTGCAATAGAGGAAATTTCTTCATCATCTTCACCTAGAAGCTCATTTAAATCAGAGATCTCTGCTTTAATATTTTGAAATTCTTTTATACTTTCAATGATTGGCTTTAAATCTGAATATTCTTTTGAAACTTTTATATATTCTTCTTTGTCACTTATCGAAGCATTAAGCTGATCTTCAAGCACTTTGTAACGATCAATGAACTTTTTTAATTCTTCAGTTTTTATCATTTTTTGAAATCTTATCTTCAACTAGTTGAACAATATGATCTACAATCTCTGAGTTATTGATCTTATGATCAGCTACTCCTGAAAGATAAATCATATTCGTATCCTTACCACCTCCAGTTAAACCAATTTCACTTTTCAAAGCTTCACCGGGGCCATTAACAACACAGCCTATAATTGATAGAGTAAGAGACTCTTTAATGTGACTTAATTTTTGTTCTAAAATTTTCACAGTCTCAATTACTGGAAAGCCTTGTCTAGCGCAGGACGGACAAGAAACAATCTTGACACCTCTAGATCTTAAATCAAGGCTTTTTAAAATTTCAAAGCCAACTCTAACTTCTTCAATTGGATCATCAGTAAGTGAGACTCTAATTGTGTCCCCTATCCCATCCATAAGTAAATTACCTAAACTAATTGCAGATTTAATTGAACCGCTTAAAAATGTGCCTGCTTCAGTTAATCCAAGATGAAAAGGGTAATCACATTTATCTGACAATTTTCTATAAGCCTTGATAGTTGTATGAATATTTGACGCTTTCACACTAATTTTAAAGTTTTCAAAATTATTGTCCTCAAGAAGCTGGATGTTTTCAATGGCGCTTTCAACCATTGCATCAGCACAAGGTTCTTTATATTTTTTTAGAATTCTTTCAGAGAGTGATCCTGCATTTACGCCTATCCTCATACTGATATCATTTGATTTAGCTGCAGAAATAACTTCTTTTATTTTGTGTGGACCAATATTTCCAGGATTAATTCTCAAACATGAAGCCCCTGAGTCAGCGGCTTCAAGAGCTCTTTTGTAATGAAAATGTATATCTGCTACTATTGGCACAGAAACTTGACTAATAATACTTTTGAGAGCAGTAGATGATTTTTCAGTTGGACACGATACTCTAACAATATCTACTCCCTCACTTTCAAGATTAATTACTTGAGCAACAGTTGCATCTATATCCTCAGTGATAGTGTTTGTCATTGATTGAACAGATATTGGGGATTCTCCTCCAATATTTATTTTGCCAATACGAACAACTTTCGTTTTTCTACGCAAATAATTATTATCAATATTATATGTCATAAATAAAAAAAATTTCTCTTAAGAGAAAAATTATCAGTTAAGGTTTATCTAATTCAAAAACATCGTGAAGTGCATTTACTGCATCATTAGTTTTTGACTTATCGATCAAAACACTGACCTTAATTTCAGAAGTTGATATTACCTCAATATTGATGCCTTGGGCAGATAGGCATTCAAACATTTTTGCAGCAATTCCAGGTTGATTTCTCATTCCAGAGCCTATAATTGAAACCTTGGATAAATTATCTTCACTTAGCACTTCTAAGAAATTCATTTCACTTTTTAAAGATGATATGACATCAAGAGATTTTTGCAAATCAGACATAGGAACAGTAAACGTCATATTTGTTTTTTTTCGTTCAATAAAATTGTTTTGAACAATCATATCAACATTTATTGATTGATCAGATAAGGATCTAAATATTTTAGCTGCTATCCCAGGTTGATCAACTAAATCAATTATTGTAATTTTTGCCTCATCTTTTGAATAAGCAACACCTGTCACAGGTTTTGCTTGATTTTCATCAATGTCAAAAGATATCTGAGTTCCTTTTTCTTTGGGAGAAAAAGTTGATCTTACTTGAACATCAACATTCGCAATCATTGCTGACTCTACTGATGAAGTTTGTAAAACTTTTGCACCTTGAGATGCCATTTCAATCATTTCTTCATATGAAATCTTATCTAACTTTCTAACTTTATCTGTCATTTTTGGATCAGATGTATAAACACCATCAACGTCCGTATAAATATCACACCTATCAGCTTTTATTGCAGAGGCTAAAAATACAGCGGTATTATCCGAACCACCTCTTCCAATTGTAGTTATACGAGAATCAGGTGATAATCCTTGAAACCCTGCTAGTACAGACACCTTTTTTTTCTTAAAGCATTCGTTTATTTTATCAGGAATAATTTTACTAATATTAGCATTTCGATGAGATTCATTTGTGATTATTGGAAGTTGCCAACCTAACCAAGACATGGCTGGTATACCAATCTCATTTAAAGCTAGTGACATAAGACCAGAAGTTATTTGCTCACCAGATGACACGACAACATCATACTCAGAGTCAAATATACTGGAGTCATAATTATCACTATGAAAATCATTTACAAAATTAATTAAACTATTTGTTGTTCCAGCCATAGCTGAGACTACTACTGCAATATTATGACCATTATCATACTCTTTTTTTACAATCTGAGCAGCTGACTTAATCAATTCTGACGAAGCAACTGAAGTTCCCCCAAATTTTAACACTAGTGTGGACATTTTTTAGTTTACGATTAAATAAGATATAATCTAATAAAATTTAAATAGTTTTAAGTTGAATAAGGATTACTTTATATAATAATTTTAATCAAGCATAAGTTTGGCTATAAAGATGGAACACAGCAGTATAAATGCCCAAGAAGTAAAGAAATTTACAGAACTAGCTAATGAATGGTGGAAGCCAAATGGTAAATTTAAAACTTTACATAAATTCAATCCATCAAGATTAGATTTCATAATTAGAAACATTAAATCAAACTTTTCTATACCTAATGAGTTTAAGCAAAAACCTTTTGCAGGCTTATCAATTTTAGATATTGGGTGTGGGGGCGGCCTACTTTGTGAACCTCTAGCAAGACTTGGGGCAAGTGTTACAGGAATAGACGCTTCAAAAAAAAATATTGAGGCGGCATCAATACATGCAAAAAATAATAATCTCGATATTAATTATATTCATACTACAGTTGAAGAATTAGATATAGATGGAACTTTTGACACAATTCTTAATATGGAAGTTGTAGAACATGTAAATAATCAAAAAATGTTTATAAAAAGAAGCTGTGATTTATTAAAAAAAAATGGACTAATATTTATTGCAACATTAAATAAAACTCTATTCTCTCTTATTTTTGCTAAATATACTGCTGAGTATATTCTTAACTTTTTACCAAGAGGCACGCACGATTGGAACAAATTTCTTACTCCAGAAGAAGTATACTCTTTTCTACTTCAAAATAATTGTGATGTTTTAGAAGCTGTGGGAATAAACTTTAACCCCTTTTTTAATAGCTGGAAAGAGTCAAAAAATATGAAAGCAAACTTTATGGTAACTGGAAAAAAAAATTAATTTTCTTTTTTATCTATCCAGGGAATTGTGGCAACCTCAATACCTTCATCTTGCAGTTCTTTTACATCATCCTTTGAAGCCTTTCCATAAATTGGCTTCTTTTTTATCTTGTCATAATGTATCCGTCTTGCTTCGTAAGTAAAATTATCTCCAACGTATTCTGCATTTTTTTCAACAAAGCTTTGAACATCTTTTATTTTTGATTTTAGTTCAGTGAGTATTTTATTTTGACTAATACTTGAATTTTTATTTAATGAAATATTTGGAGCTGAAAGACCTTTTTTTACATTAAAAGATCCACATTGAGTACATTCAACTAAATTTTTTTTAATTTGAGATTGACATGAAGTATGCGTATCAAACCACCCCTCAAATTCATTTGAACAATCCTCACAAATTATACTTAAAACAATCATATAGATAGATATGTGTATTTAATCAAAGTTTTTCAATATCTCTCTTCAATATTCCAACTCGGAATCATTTTTTTTGCTTGGATGCTTTGATTTTTATCAATTTTTGCATAGATGACGCCTGGTTTAGATTTAGCAGAAGCAATAATCTCTCCCATTGGATTAATTATTAGACTATGACCATAAGTCTTCCTATTGACTGAATTTTGACCACATTGTGCAGGTGCAAAAATATATACACCATTTTCAATTGCTCTTGATCTCAATAGAATTTCCCAATGTTTTTGACCCGTATATTTTGTAAATGCTGATGGAATAGATATAAATTGTGAGCCTGCCTGAGAAAGTTTTCTATATAAATTGGGGAACCTTAAGTCATAGCATATACTCATTCCAATTTTACCCCAGGGACAATCTGCTATTTTGATTTTTTTACCTGCATAAAAAATTTTTGATTCACGGTACATCTCTTGACTTGATAGTTTTACATTAAACATGTGAATTTTGTCGTAAAACATTACAATTTTTCCATAGCTATTAATCAGATAAGAACGATTTCGAATTCTTTTTTTTTCATCCAGAATAATTAATGATCCTATTAAAATCCAAACCCTCTCTTTTTTTGAAATCTCTTTTAAAGTATGTAAAAAAATATCCTTTTCTTCAGTTCTAATCACATTTAAAAGTTCTTTCTTTTTCAATGACATTAGATTTGAAGTTTCTGGAGTAACTATAAGTTGAGATTTATTTTTAATAGCTTGCTTAATAAAGAGTAATAAATGTCTTAAACTTCTATCTATTGATTGTTTAGTATTTAGCTGTATACAGGCAACTTTAAATTTTTTACTCATTCATTAAGATTGAATCAAATTCACCCTTTTGAACAAGTGAATTTAATTCATCATAACCACCTACGTGATAATCATTTACAAAAATCTGTGGTACAGTTCTTTTTCCATTAGATTTTGACAGCATTTCCTCTCTTTTTTCAGGAAAATTCTGAATATTGATTTCTTGATAGCTTAAATTAAGTCGCTCAAGTAATTTTTTAGCCTGAACACAGTAGTGACAAAAGTTTGACGAATAAACAATTATGTTGTTTGTCATAGCATCTTATATAATAAAAAAAAATAATATTTAAGCAATAAAATGTTTAACAATAAAATAATTAGGCTAAAGCAAGCAAGATCAAAATTAATTAGCTCATCAAAAATTCATATTGATGAATTAATTTTTGAAATTTATTTACCAATAATAAATGAACAAAAAAATAGATTTAGAGATATTTGCATTGTTACTGAAGATAAAAACTTTATTCATCAATTAACTGGGGAAAATATTGAAGTGTTATCTTTTGATAAGTTTATCAGTAAAAGCGAAGGTTCAATAGATCTGATATTAATTTTTTCACAATTAAATTTTAGAGATAAAATTGAGGATGATTTAAAAAGAATAAAAATAATATTGAAAGAAAAGGGGTTATTATTATGCTCATTTTTTTCAGAAAATAATTTAATAGATTTCAAAAATCTTATGCATACAATAGAAATTAGTCATTTTGATGGAGTATCTCAGAGATTCCACCCTATTGTTGATATAAGAGATATAGGAAATTTATTTAATCAATTAGGTTATATTAATACAGTAATTCAAAAAGAAAAGTTTTCATATCAGTATGACTCACTGAAACTTTTTTTGACTCATATGAGAAAAATGGTTTTTACAAATTCTTTAATTGTTCATTCAAATCATCAAATTAATAAAAATTTTTATAAAGATCTTGAAAAAAAATTTATTCAAATAATGAATGGGATTGTTAACTTTGAGCTTTTAATTTCATGCTCTTGGAAAGATGACTAGAGATTTTTAAGAGAACTTATTATACTTTTATTGCCTGGCAATAATTGTTCATGAGACAGTTTCTGTATATCTATCCATTTGAAGTTAATATTTTTTGAAGTTGAAATATTTCCATGCCACCTTCTAATTATAAAAGAGTGCATAATTAAATTAAATTTAGAGTATTTATACTGAACAAAATGAAATGGCTTTAAGCTATTTTCTCTTACATTAATTTTAAGCTCTTCGCACATCTCTCTAACTAAAGCAGAGTAAAAATTCTCACTATTCTCCACTTTTCCTCCAGGAAACTCATAATATGACTTTAAATATTTCTTATGTTTTCTACTTAATATAAGTGTTTGATTTTTTTTATTAAGCAAGATGCCACTCGCACAGAATACATTGTTCATGTCTTGTACGAGGCATTAATATCAATATACTTTTTTGTTAAATCACAAGTAATGACCCTTGATGATTTACTACCGACTCCTAAATCAATGGTAATCTTAATATTTTTATTTTTTAAATAAGACGATAAATTATTATCACTTACACTTGGATTGGCTAATCCATTTTTTGTGACTAAATATTTACCAAAATAAATTTTAAGTTTTTTTGAATTTATATTTATATAGGTTTTTCCTAAGGCCATTATGATCCGACCCCAATTAGGATCTGAGCCATGTATAGCAGTTTTAACTAAAGATGAATTAGCAATCGACTTAGCAAATGTTCTTGCGTCTTTTTCATTTTTTGCTCGTAAAATATTTATCTCAATTAATTTTGTGGCACCTTCTCCATCTCTTACAATAAGTTCAGATAGTGTCATAAAAACTTTTCTTAGCTTTTTTTTAAAATCATCAATCCTTTTATCGGAAATACTTTTAAATGGTTTTTTAAATTTTATTGCTCTTGACGAGGCAAGAATGACCGTATCATTTGTAGACTCGTCACCATCAACTGAAATTGAATTAAAACTATGAGATACATTTTCATTCAATAATTTTTTTAAGATATCTGATCCAAAATCTGCATCAATAAAGATAAAACCTAGCATTGTCGCCATATTAGGCTCGATCATTCCTGAGCCTTTTGAGATGCCAGTAATTGTTACTTTTTTTCCCTCAATTATTGAAGTGTAAGATATCCCTTTAGGAAATGTATCAGTTGTCATAATTGCTTTGGCAGAATATATCCACTTTTTAGAAATTTGAGGCCTACTAATACTTTTCAAAACTTTACTTATAGGAAATTTCTCACCAATAACTCCTGTTGATGCTACAAAAATATTATTATCATTAATTGCATATGTTTTTTTAATTTGATCAGTAATTGATCTTACAGATTGTTTTCCATGATTTCCTGTAAAAGTGTTAGCATTCCCTGAGTTAATAAAAAGTGCATGAATTTTTTTATTTTTTAAAATTTTTTCATTCCAGTCTAAAGTACATGATCTGATTGACGATCTTGTGAATACTTCTGCAACTGATGAATTTTTGGGGAATATGAAAATAGCAATATCGTCTCTTTTACTGCTATAAAGACCTGCTGAAAATGTATAGAGATTTATGCCTTTAACAGGTAATAACTTAGGCTCATTAGCTGGCGCAAGTGGTGATTTTTTAAGCGAGAAGTCTCTTGGCATAATTCAAATATTCTAATTAATTTTTAGTCTAATTGACATTAGTATATCAACGTATAAAAACTTAAATAATCAAAAATATACTTAATATGTTTAATATAGGTTCTTTTTTAAGCTCAATCATAGGACAAAACAACACAAAAAAATTGCGCGAGTTCTCTCAGCAAGTTGAAAAAATCAATAGTATTGAACAGGAGTTCGAGAATAAAACTTCTGATGAACTGAAAATTTATGCTTCAAAATTGAAAGAGCGCCATTCTAATGGTGAAACGCTTGACTCACTTTTAGTTGAGTCTTTTGCTCTTGTAAGAGAGGCAGCAAAACGAACTCTTGGCCAAAGACATTTTGATGTCCAATTAATCGGAGGGATGATTCTTCATAATGGAGGGATTGCAGAAATGAAAACTGGTGAAGGAAAAACGTTAGTATCAACATTGCCAGCATTTCTAAATTCGCTATCTGATAAAGGTGTTCATATTGTTACTGTTAATGATTATTTAGCCAAGAGAGATTCTGAATGGATGGGTAAAATTTTTAATTATTTAGGCCTTACTGTTGGATGCTTAACGAGCGATTCGTCAGACATAGAGCACAGACAAAAAATGTATAATTCTGATATCACCTATGGAACTAATAATGAATTTGGCTTTGATTACCTAAGAGACAACTTAAAAGTACAATCAGATAATCTAGTACAAAGGCCTCATAATTTTTGTATTGTTGATGAAGTCGACAGTATACTTATAGACGAGTCCAGAACTCCACTCGTTATATCTGGTGCAGTACAAGATAAAACTCTACTTTACAATACAATTGACAAAATTATTCCTTTTCTTGATGAAAGCGATTTTGAAATAGATGAGAAATCAAAAACTGCAAATCTAACAGATAAAGGCAATGATCGGGCTGAAGAAATTTTAAAAAAACAAAATCTCATCAAAAATGGAACTTTGTATGACGCTGAAAATGTAACAATAGTGCATCATATAAATCAAGCTTTAAGAGCTCACAAACTTTTTGAGATTGATAGAGACTATATTATAAAAGATAAACAAATAGTTATTGTTGATGAATTTACAGGTCGAACTATGGAAGGAAGAAGATACGGAGATGGACTTCATCAAGCAATTGAAGCCAAAGAGCAAGTAAGTGTCCAAAATGAAAGTCAAACCATCGCTTCTATTACTTATCAGAATTATTTTAGACTCTATAATAAAATTTCTGGCATGACTGGAACAGCTTTAACTGAAGCAGAAGAATTTGGTGATATCTATGGCTTGGCAGTTTTTGAAGTTCAAACTAATACAAAAGTTGCAAGGATAGATAATGAAGATGAAATCTACAGAACAGCAGATGAAAAATACGATGCAATAATTGAACAAACAAAGAAATGTAATGAAAGATCTCAGCCAGTTTTAATCGGTACTACAAGTATTGAAAAATCTGAGACAATTTCAAAAAAACTCAAAAAAGCTAATATCAAACATGTGGTATTAAACGCAAAATTTCATGAACAAGAAGCAGATATAATTGCAAATGCTGGCGCACCATCGTCAGTAACTATTGCTACAAATATGGCAGGTCGTGGAACAGATATCCAGCTCGGTGGCAACCTTGAATATAATCGCTCTTTACAAAAAGAAGACAAAGTATCAAACGATATTGAAAATGAATTTAAAGAAAAAAAAGAACAAGTAATTAATTCTGGCGGTCTTTATGTCATTGGCAGTGAACGTCATGAAAGTAGAAGAATTGATAATCAATTAAGAGGTCGATCTGGAAGACAAGGTGATCCAGGAGAAACAAAGTTTTTTTTAAGTCTTGAAGATGATCTTATGAGAATATTTGGCTCAGAGAAAATGGATAGTCTACTTAAGTCATTAGGCCTTAAAGAGGGTGAGTCTATTCAGCATGCTTGGATTTCTAAAGCTCTAGAGCGGGCTCAAAAGAAAGTTGAAGGTCGTAATTTCGATATAAGAAAAACATTACTTAAATTTGATGATGTTCTAAATGATCAAAGAAAGATTATTTTTGAGCAAAGGTTTGAACTCATGAACTCTAATGACATAACTACTATTACTAATGAAATGCAGTACGATGTTGCGGATATAATAGTCGATGATTATGCGCCTCCTAAAACTTTCATTGATCAATGGGATGTTGATACTCTTGAAAGCGAGATTAAAAATCATTTCACAGTAGATTTAGATATTAAAGCACTTTTGAATGAAAGTGATGATGACCAAGAAAAAATAAAAGAAAAAATTTATAATGTCATAAATGAAAATTCTAAGAGAAGAGCTATTGATATTCCACCTAGTGCAATTAATAATCTAGAGAAAATGGTGCTATTAAAAATAATAGACGACAAGTGGAAAGATCATATTAATAACTTAGAACAGTTAAGGCAAACAATCGGACTAAGAGGATATGGGCAAAGGGATCCACTTAATGAATATAAAAATGAGGCTTTTGGTTTATTTGAAGAACTTTTATCTAGTCTTAAAATTGATGTCGCAAAAATTTTCTCAAGAATGATTCTTCAACCAAATACAAGCAACAAAAACAATGATCTTGATAACCAATCGACCCAAAATAACGCTCCTATTACAAAAAAAATCCCAAGAAATGCTCCTTGTCCATGTGGATCTGGCAAAAAATATAAGCACTGTCATGGAAAAATATAGCTAGAGAATGCTTTCAATTATTTTTTTGTAACCTTCAGAATAAGTTGCATATTTTAGCTCTATTTCTAGCTCATTTTTCATTAAACTATTATCTACTTTCTTATTTTCTAGAAATGAATTTTTAGCTGCCTTAGTTCGATTTATAATTTCATCTGGTTTAGAGATTTTCATCTCATGGCATACGAGCTCAATTATATCATTTAGACTTGATGGCAGATCATCTGCGATATTGTAAATGCTAAATGGGTTAGGTTTTAACATAGAAGACCTAAGCACATTTACTAAGTCATCAATATAAATGCGTGAAAAATACTGACTAGTGGGAACTTTATCTATAGTTTTTTGTTCTTGGATTTTTTTTATTATATTTCTGTCAGGTCCATATATACCTGCAATTCTAAAAATATGAATTGGAAGCTTTAGATCTTTGCAATAAGTAAGCCATTGATTTTCTGCAAGAAGTCTATTTTTTCCTTTTTGAGTTAATGGTAAAGTCGCTGATGTCTCATCAACATACCTTCCTTCATGATGACCATAAACATTTGTTGCAGATAAATATCCTATCCACTGAATTTTTTTTAATTTAGTTATTAATTTTTTAAAATTTAAATAAAAAGGATCACCATCATTATTTGGTGGAGCAGTAATTAATACATGTGTAAAATCATTATCTAGAAAATATTTAGTTATATTTGAATTATTAATTAAATCTGAGAAATTACTTCCATTTTTAATGATTTCTTTATTTCTTGTTGAACTTATAATTTTTGAAAAATCACCATAAAATTGCTCTACAAAATTTTTAGCAGTATAACCAAAACCATATATAAATAATTTTTTCATATTATTTAATTATAAATATAATTGTTAATTTTTGTTATTTTTGTTTTCAAGTTTTATGTATATCTAATATTGTATATGGATATATATTTAATTCTAGTATTGTTAAATTTAGTTTTATTTATTTTTATTATCAAATTATCAATAGATATTAAAAAAGGTTTTGATTCTATAAAATCAAGACAGGATTATATTGAAAATAAGATAGACGAGATAAAAAGATAATTTTTTTTCATTCGTTCCATTCTTTAATAACATCTTGATCACTTTCTAAATGAAAATATTGTTTCTTCAATTTTTCAAATTTTTCTTTTTCACATAATTGATTAAGCGACCAAATAGCCATTGCTCTTACAAGATTAGATTCATCATTTAAAAGTGGTATTATGTCCTCAATAAAATTTTTTTCTCCTGAATTTCCAACGGCAATAAGTACATTTCTTAGGAATCTATTTCTTCCAATTCGTTTAATGCTTGTTGTAGAGAATAATTTTCTAAAACCAACATCATCTAATTTTAAAAAATTTTTTAACTTAGGTTCATTAAATTCATCACGAGGTAGGAAGTCTATATTTGTTGTTTTCTTTGCATATTTATTCCATGGACAGATTGCAAGACAATCGTCACATCCATAAACCCTATTTCCAATTTTTTTTCGAAATATTTCAGGAATATGAGACTTATGTTCTATTGTTAAATACGAAATACATTTACTAGCATTAACATGATATGGTCTTTCAATAGCATCGGTGGGACAAATATCAATACATCTTTGGCAAGATCCACAATGATCAATCATTTCATCATTGCTCTCAAGGGTAATGTCTAAAAAAATAGAAGATAGGAATAACCATGATCCATATTCTTTAGAAACTATATTGGTATGCTTACCCTGCCAACCAATTCCAGCTTTCATTGCAAGAGGCTTTTCCATAACTGGAGCGGTATCAACAAAATACTTAATATTGCATTTATAGTTTTCAACAATCCATCTGGATAAAGATTTAAGTCTTTTTTTAATTGTTAAGTGATAATCTCTTCCTCTTGCATAAACAGAAATAATGCCTTTATCTTTTTTTTCTAATAAGGATAGAGAGTTTTCATGAAAATGATAATTACTTGCTAAAACTAGTATTGATTTTGCTTCATTCCAAATATTTTTTGGATCTGATCTAATCTCAGTTCGATCAGCCATCCAGCTCATTTCTCCATGATAATTTTTCTCAAGAAAATTCAATAATTCAATATTCTGGTTCTTGGTCTTTTTAATATCTACAATTTTAGCCTGATCAAATCCAAATAGAATTGCACTTTCTATTAATTTTTTTTCTGATGATTTTAGATTTATTGAAGAGTCTGCTTCTGTAAATTTTCGCTTAGTGGGTATTTCAGTGTGTGAATTATTTCTTTTGGACATACTTGTATAAATTTGAGTTTTTCATTATCCCAATCATCTAATATGCGTTTCGCATGTTTACTTTCTGTTTCATTATAGTGTTTAACAATAAATTCCTTTAGTACATTTTCCCAGTAATTACTTCGTATCTTATCAAAAATAAGTGTTTCTTCATTTACTCTATACTTAAAATTATCATCACTGTCGTAGACAAAGGCCATTCCACCTGTCATTCCTGCACCAAAATTATCTCCTGTTAGCCCTAGAATGATAATGTTTCCTCCTGTCATATACTCACAGGCATTAGAACCACACCCTTCAACTACAGCAGTAGCTCCAGAATTTCTCACGGCAAAACGTTCTCCAGCCTGTCCTGCTGCAAACAAGTATCCACTAGTTGAACCGTACATACATGTATTTCCTAAAATTGTATTTTCATTTGAATTGAGAAGACTATTTTTATTTGGTCTTATTATAATCTTTGCACCTGATAGACTTTTACCAACATAATCATTTGCATCACCTTCTACTTTAATACTAAGTCCTCTCACTGAAAATGCACCTAAAGACTGACCCGCAGAACCCTCTAAATTTAAAGTTAATTTATCATCATTAATATTTTCGTCTTTGAACTTTTGATACATAACAGATGATAACTTTGCACCAATCGTTCTATCTGTGTTTTTCACAGAATAGTGAAGTTCAGTCTTTTGACCAGTTTCAAAAAACTTTGCCGCATCAATAATAATTCTTTCATCAAGAGTTGATCCAGCATCATTAATACTTTTATGATTATAATATTCTGCATCGGGATCTTTTTCAGCTTGAATTAAAATTGAATTAAGATCCAAATCATCTAAATGTGAAGAGCCTCGTGAAATTTGATAGAGTAGATCTGTTCTTCCAATAATTTCATTCAGACTTGTAAACCCAAGATCAGCTAAAATTTCTCTTACTTCTTCAGCAATAAAACTAAATAAATTAACAACTTTTTCTGCTGTACCTGAAAATCTTTTTCTCAAATCGTCGTCCTGTGTACAGACTCCTACTGGACAAGTATTGCTATGACATTGACGCACGAGTATGCAGCCCATTGCAATAAGAGATGTTGTTCCTAAGTTAAACTCTTCTGCACCCATAAGCGCTGCCATTACTACATCTCTACCTGTTTTGATACCTCCATCTGTTCTCAAAGTCACGTTTTGGCGCAGACCATTTAATGTCAAAACCTGATTCACTTCTGTCAAACCCATTTCCCATGGTATACCTGCATATTTTACGCTTGTTTGAGGGCTTGCTCCTGTTCCGCCGTTGTGTCCAGAAATTAAAATTACATCAGCTTTTGCTTTTGCTACACCGGCTGCAATAGTTCCTATTCCTGAAGAAGCAACAAGTTTCACACAAACCCTTGCGTTTGGATTAATTTGTTTTAAATCAAAAATTAGTTGAGCTAAGTCTTCTATTGAATATATGTCGTGATGAGGTGGAGGAGAAATTAGAGTCACACCAAGCGTACTATGTCTTAATTTTGCTATTTCTGCTGTAACCTTAAAACCAGGTAGTTGACCACCTTCGCCAGGCTTTGCTCCTTGAGCAATTTTTATTTCTATCTCTTCACAGTTGTTGAGATATTCAGCGGTAACACCAAATCTTGCTGAAGCTATTTGTTTAACTCTTGAATTGGCATTATCTCCATTTTTTCGAGTAATTGATCTTTCAATTGACTCTCCACCCTCTCCACTACATGAAGACCCACCGATCCTATTCATAGCAATTGCAAGAGTTTCATGTGCCTCTTTAGATAAAGCTCCATGTGACATACTTCCACTGCCAAATCTCTTTCTTATTGATGTAATTGACTCTACATCACTAATAGATTTCGTTTCCTTGACTGATTTGAATTCTAATAAATCTCTAATGTTTATTGGTGAGAAATTTTTGTGAGCTAAAGAGTATTTTTTATATAAATCATACGAGTTATTTGCAACTGCTGCTTGGAGTAAATGTATTAATTTTCCATCATAAGCGTGAGTTTCACCACCGTACCTATATCTATATATCCCTCCAATGGGCAATGTATCAACTTCACCTGAATATGCATAAGAGTGAAGTTGATCAATTTTGAATTCAATTCCTGTTAATCCAATCCCAGATATTCTACTTTGTACACCAAGAAAATATTCATTAACCATTGAGCGACTTAAGCCTACTGCTTCAAAATTAAATCCACCTCTGTAAGCAGATAAAACAGAAATACCCAACTTTGCCATAATTTTTAAAAGGCCTTGATCAACAGCTTTTTTGTATCTTTGAACACATTCTTCATAGCTTAAATTTTTAAATAACCCTTTCTCATGTCTTTCTCTTATGCATTCTTGGGCAAGATATGGATTTACAGTGGTTGCGCCAACTCCAATTAAAACTGCAAAGTAATGAGTATCTAGACATTCAGCTGATTGAGTGTGTATAGAAACAAAAGATCTTATTCCTTTTCTAGTTAAAAATGTATGTACAGCAGCAGTTGCAAGAATCATTGGAACTGAAACTTTTTCATGATCGGTATTGATATCTGTTAAAACTACATGTTGCTTGCCGCTAAGCACAGCGGCTTCGGCCTCATCTTGGATTTTTTTAATTTTTTCTTTTAAAGATATATTCTTCAAGTCAAATGAGCAGTCTATTGTTTTTGTAACTCTTTGACCAAACTTCATCATTTTTGAAAAAATACTATTAGTAATAATAGGACTATCCATTACAAAAACATTGTCTTGATATGAGTTTGGATCCAACACATCTCTCAAATTTCCAAATCGTGTTTTTAAACTCATCCTTGACTGTTCTCTTAGACTGTCAATTGGGGGATTTGTAACTTGACTAAATTTTTGTCTAAAAAAGTGAGACAAAGGCCTAAATTTATCTGACAAAACTGCAATGGGAGTATCGTCACCCATTGACCCCGTTGCCTCCTTAGCTTCAACGACCATGGGGTGTAAAATTAGCTCTAACTCTTCCATGGTATAACCAGCAGCAATCTTTCGTTGCCTTAACGATTTGAAATCAAAAAGCTTAATTTCTTTCTTTGATGTTATTCTTTTATCAATTCTTATAATTTTCTTAACAAACTCATGGTAAGGGTATTGATTGGCAAGTTTGTCTTTTAATTCAAAATTTTCATATAACCTTCCTTCTTTGAGATTGACTCCCAATAAATCTCCTGGTCCCAGCCTTCCCTTAAAAATTATTTCTTCCTCATTAACTGGAACCATTCCAGTCTCAGAGCCAGCAACAATTAAATTACTATTTGTAATACAATATCGCATTGGTCTTAATCCGTTTCTATCCATGCCACCAATAACCCATTCACCATCATAAGCAGCTATTGCAGCAGGTCCATCCCAAGGCTCAATTGTTCCATTTGCAAACTCATACATATTGGAATGAGAAGAAGGTATAAGCTTACTTCTTTTTGACCATGCTTCTGGCATTAATAAAGTTTTTGTTAAAGGGGCGGATCTTCCTGCTCGAACAAATAATTCAAATGCTGCATCAATAGCTGAAGAGTCAGAACTTCCTCGAATGATAATAGGCTTAACTTGCTCACTATCTTCACCAAATAACTCAGAAGCAATTCTATTTTCATGATTCCGCATCCAATTTGAATTACCTGAAATCGTATTAATTTCTCCATTATGAGCTAAAGTTCTAAATGGCTGAGCAAGCGCCCAACTAGGAAATGTATTTGTAGAATACCTTTGATGAAAGATTGCAAATGAAGAAATAAAATTTTCATTTTTTAAGTCAGGGTAAAATACCTCTAATTCCTCTGCTAAAAACAATCCTTTATATATCACCGAATTAAAACTTAGTGAGCATATGTAAAATTCACTAATTTGTAGTCTCAATATTCTTTTTTCTATTCGCCTTCTAATTAAAAAAAGCTCTTTATCCAGGTCTTCTGATTTTTTTCTTTCTTTATTATTTACAAACATCACCTGCTCAATATCAGGTCTAGTCATATTAGCTTTTTTACCAATTACGCTTGTATCAACGGGTACCTGTCTCCATCCATATATGAAATACCCATGATCAATTAATTCTGACTCAACAATGGTTCTACATTTTTCGAGAGCTGAGTAATCGTTACGTGGAAGGAACATCATTCCAATTCCAAAATCCCCCTCCATCATTTCATGACCTGTTTTTTTTATCTCTTCCTCAAAAAAAGATTTAGGAATCTCAAGATGTATTCCTGCACCGTCTCCAGTTTTGCCATCAGCATCAATTGCTCCACGGTGCCATACTGCTTTTAAAGCTTCAATACCACTTATAACGACACGTCTATTTGGCTTACCATCTATTGCAGCAATAAACCCTACTCCACACGCATCATGCTCTTGTGATGAACTATAAAGACTTGCATCTTTAAGTATTTTTTTGTTTTTATTATATCTATCTAGCCAATTCATCATGAAGCCTTAGCTGTTTCTTTGTTCTTAGCTTCAATATAGCTATGAATTGAAGCTGCTGCGTCTCTTCCATCTCGTATACCCCACACAACTAATGAAGCGCCTCGTGCAATATCGCCAGCAGCAAAAACTCCCTCTAAATCTGTCATCAAGGTACTAAAAGATGTTTTAATAGTACCCCACTTTGTAACAGGCAGATTTTTTTCATTAAATAATTTTGGAAGATCTTCTGGGTCAAATCCTAATGCTTCAATAACGATATCAGCCTTAAGACTAAATTCAGAATTTTCAATTTCGACCGGTACTTGTCTGCCAGAAGAGTCAGGCTCACTTAATTTTGTTTTGGCACAAACCACTTCTTTAATCTTGTTATCGCCATGAAAAGATTTTGGAATTGATTGCCAGATAAATTCTACACCTTCTTCTTCTGCATTCAAAACCTCTCTTGCAGAACCAGGCATATTTTCACGATCACGTCGATATAAACATTTGACTGATTTCGCTTTCTGTCGAATACTTGTGCGGACACAATCCATAGCAGTATCTCCGCCGCCAATAACGATAATATCTTTACCTTCTGCATTTAATGTACCGTTATCAAATAATTCAACTTTATCTCCGAGACCTTTTTTATTTGAAGCAGTTAGAAAATCTAATGCTGGGTGTATATTGGGATAATTAGTTTTAACATTTAGCTCTCTAGGTTTATAAACACCGGTAGCAATTAAAATAGCATCATGTTTTTTTCTTATATCTTGAAAAGAAATATCTTTTCCAATACTTACATTTAAATGAAATTTAATACCTGAATCTTTTAGATATTTAATTCTTCTTTCAACAATATTTTTTTCTAATTTAAAATTAGGGATCCCATAAATAAGAAGACCTCCTGCTCGATCATATCGGTCGTATATTGTAATTTCGTATCCTTTTTTTCTAAGTTCATCTGCCGCTGCCAATCCAGCTGGCCCTGAACCAATTATCCCAATGCTTTCATTTCTTATTTGATGTTTCTCAAGTTGAATAGGTTTAATCCAGTTATTTTCAAATGCATTATCGGTTAAATACTTTTCAATTGATCCTATCGTAACTGATCCATGTCCACTTTGTTCGATTACACAGTTGCCTTCACATAACCTGTCTTGAGGACATATCCTTCCTGTGATCTCAGGCAAATTATTTGTACTTGCTGATAATTGATATGCTTCTTCTAGTCGATCTTCTGCGGTAAGTTTTAGCCAGTCAGGAATATGATTATGAAGAGGGCAGTGTACTGTGCAGTATGGAACTCCGCACTGAGAGCATCTACTTGATTGTTCCGCAGCCTTATCTTTTACGTACCCCTTGTATATTTCATTAAAGTGAGTTTTACGGTCATTAGACTCAATTTTCTCTGGGTAATTTTGCTGTAAGTCTGTAAATTTAAGCATAATAATATTATGTCATATAATATGACTTATTTTTTTGTATTAATTCTAATTTCACTTTCTTATAAACTATTGATGATTCTAATAAAGTCATAATGTATGACATATATATGTATTTTAACGAACTTTTATTTGGCAAACTGGCAATAACATTCTATTTTTCATTGAATTTATGTATTTTTTTCCAGTTATCCTATTAGCAGTTATTCAAGGAATTACAGAGTTTTTACCAGTTAGCTCTTCAGCTCACTTGATACTTGCCTCAGATTTCATTGAATTTACATTTGAAAACATTGCTCTCGATGTCAGCCTTCATTTAGGAACTCTGCTGGCAGTGATAGTTTACTTTAGATCAGACATTTTATTAATTATGTATGGAGTCATTGATTCTCAAAGTAAGGGGCGAAATACTGCAATTCAAATATTTATTGCTACTGTTCCAATCGTAGCTCTTGGAGGTCTTGCTTTCTTAACGGGTATTGTTGACCACTTCAGAAATATTCAAGTTATCGCGCTTTCAACTATTATTTTTGGAATTGTTCTTTATTACGCTGATATACAAAATGATAAAAAAACCAAAACTATTGATGAGCTTAAAATTGGCGAAAGTGTCATCATTGGATTATTTCAGGTTCTGGCGATAATTCCAGGAACATCAAGATCAGGTATTGTTTATAGTGGAGGCAGGTTCTTAAATATATCAAGAATAGAAGCTCTAAAATTTGCTATGCTGTTATCAATCCCTACTATTTTACTATCTGCATTCATTCCAACTTATAAATTTATAAAAAATCCCTCTTCTGAATTTTTATTAATGGGCACTGTTGGTTTTATTGTTTCATTTGCAACTGCCTATGTTTCAATCAGTCTACTTATGAGTTGGGTTAGAAAATTTTCAATGATGCCATTTGTAGTTTATAGGATTATTTTAGGTAGCATTCTTTTAATATATTCAATAGTCTAATTTTACTTTAGATAAGTCGGTACTATTACTTTAGATGATTGAGGACTAATGTTTAGAGACTGGATAGTATTTATATCTTCACGAACTATGTTATCAAACTTTAATATCTTAACTAAATCTCTTGTAATTATTGGATCAGGCAGTAGTTGAGCAAAAGTTGCAATAAAATTTGCTGCAAAAGTTGGCGCTGGGATTAAAAGTCTTTTTATTTTTAGAGTTTTTAATATCAACTCATAGACGTCTTTCATTGTCATTATATCTGGTCCACCAAATTCGTAAATTTTACCATGATCATTTTTAGAGTTTAAAAGCTTGATTATTCCCTCTACTAAGTCTTTTACATATACTGGCTGAAATTTATTAGCACCTCCCCCAAACATTGGTACCACAGGAGATAATTTAACTATTTTTGATTGAACAGAAAAAAAGCCGTCATCGGGACCAAATACAATTGAAGGACGAACAATTTTAGCTTTTGGAAAATTTTCTAGTAAAATTTTTTCTCCTTCACCTTTAGTTGATTGATATTTTGAAACACTATTTGTATCAGCTCCAATGGATGAAACATGCAGCAACTCTTTAATTCCATATTTTGTAGAAAGTTCAGAAATATTCTTTATTCCAGTTACATGACTATTAAAATAACTCTCACCACCAGACTCATGTAAAACGCCTACAAGGTTTATAACTATGTCTGAATTTGATATGTATTTTTCAATAGTTTGGGCCTTAACAATATTGCCATAACAAATATCAAAATTGCTAGAATTCCCCAAAGGACCTAATTTGCCTTGTAAATACGGATTTCTTGATACAGCACGAACAATATTACCCATTTCAAGCAATTGATAAATTAGATTTTTACCTATAAAACCTGTCCCAAAGACTGTAATTACTTTATTTTTCATAATTAGTTAGTATGAATAAATATACATTTTTGTTTAAATTTAAATAGGATAATTTCGCTACAATGCAAACACATTTATATAAAAATGATTTAGACAATGGAATTGTTTTTAAAGGAAGTGTTGCAATTGATACTGAAGCAATGGGATTGGATCCAGCAAGAGATCGTTTGTGCTTAATACAAATTTTTGATGGAGAAACAGACTGTCATATGGTTCAGTTTGAAAATTCAAATGTAAAGGCTCCAAACTTAACTAAATTATTAAATGATGAGAGTGTTCAAAAAATATTTCATTATGCTCGTTTTGATATGGCTACTTTAAAACATGCTCTAAAAACAGATGTCAAAAATGTCTATTGCACTAAGATAGCAAGTAAAATTGCAAGAACCTATACTAACAATCACGGCTTGAAAGATTTATGCAAAGAATTACTAAATGTTGAAATTTCAAAAAAACAACAGAGTAGTGATTGGGGAAACTCAAATTTATCAAAAGAGCAAATTGCTTATGCAGCAAATGATGTGATATATCTTCATCAAATTAAAAATAAACTAGATGAGATGTTGGTTCGAGAAAATAGACAGTTATTAGTAAATGCTTGTTTATCATTTTTACCAACGAGAGTAGAGCTTGACCTTAGAGGATGGGAAAATGATATTTTCTCACATTCATCTTAAATATGAAATCATCATCAACAACAATTATAAAATCTGCTATCGAAGTATTAAATATTGAGATAAGTGGTATAAAATTAATCAAAAAAACTTTTGATAATAACTTTGTCTCTGCCATAAAAGAGTTATCAAAAGTTAAAGGTAGAGTAATAATTACTGGCATTGGAAAGTCTGGTCATATTGCTAACAAAATAGCAAGTACAATGAGCTCAACTGGAACTCCAGCTCAATTCTGTCATTCAAATGAAATGTCTCATGGAGATTTGGGTGTATTATCTAAAAAAGATGTACTGATTATAATCTCTAATTCTGGTAATAGCTCTGAGCTAAAAGATACTATTACTTTTGCACGAAAAAATAATATCAAAACGATTGGAATTTCATCAAATATTAAAAGCGAACTAATGCAATCAGTTAATTATCCTCTCTTACTTTCTAATGCAAAAGAAGCTTGTGCTGTGGGCAAGGCCCCAACTACTTCTACAACTATGACATTGGTACTAGGTGATGCTATTTGTGTAGCCTTGATGAAATTAAAGAAATTTAAGATTGAAGACTATAAAAAAATTCATCCAGGAGGAGTTTTAGGCCTTAGCCTTATGAAAGTAAAAGATATTATGCATATCAAAAATAAACTTCCACTCGTCAGTGAAAATTCAAAAATGAAAAATGTTATTATAGAAATGACTAAAAAATCATTCGGCCACGTAGGAGTCATTGATAAAAATAAAAAGATTGTAGGAGTGATTACCGATGGAGACCTAAGAAGAGGTTTGAATGCTAAATTTCTTGATAAGCTTGCAAAAGATATTATGACCAAAAAACCTAAAATAATTGCAAGTGATTTACCATTATTAGATGCTTTATCTATTATGACAAAAAATAAAATTACTTGTTTGTTCATATCAAATAACAAATCTATACGAAAACCTATTGGAATAATCCATATCCATGATTGTTTACGGTTGATGCAGAATTAGTCGTGATTTCCAATAATAAAAAAATTCTTATTCATTTATTTATTCTATTTTTATTTTTTTTTGGATTGAAATCTAATGCAGAAGAAAATCAAAATACTATAGAAATTAAAAACCCTATTTTCACAACCAAAAGTATAGATGGAAGTCCTTATGAAATTAAAGCTAATAAAGGATATCAGAGAGAAGGTTATTTGGATCTATTTGTTATTGAAGCAAAATTGAAATCGAACGATGATATTTGGATCTACCTTAATGCAGACAAAGGAACATTTAATCAATTAAGTAATGAAATACTTCTAGAAAGTAATATTGAAATATATACAGAGGCTGGTGAAAAAATTTTTGCTGAACTAGCATACGTGAATACAAACGATAAAATCATTACTCTTAAAAAAAATGTTAAATATCAAGACACAAATATTTTTATATCGGCTGATGAGTCTATAATTAACAACGAATTTTCAAATATTAAATATTATGGAAATGTTAAGAGTAAAATTAAAAAAAATAAATCATATGAATAAATTTCTTATTTTGCTTTTTATTTTATTAATCCCATTTTTAAAAGTTTCAAAAGCAAGTGAAATATTGATTGAGTCT
>Ga0181552_10000722_pt1 | contig 25504 bp, 19 predicted proteins | sample 011ome_18_FD_130583 | JGI IMG/M metagenome (GOLD analysis project Ga0181552, IMG submission 130583) | Coastal salt marsh microbial communities from the Groves Creek Marsh, Skidaway Island, Georgia - 011501BT metaG (megahit assembly) | ecosystem: Environmental > Aquatic > Marine > Intertidal...
ACCCGCCCTGCTCGTGGCGGGGGAGAATCGTGCGGATCCGATCCTTCGCTTTGGCGAGAGACTGGTGCATCTCCATGGATGCGCCACCCGGATAGGCGAAAATGTCGGTGACGCCTTCTCTAATCAGAGATTCGACGAGGATGTCGGCCCCGTTCATTTCTTGGGTCGCTTGAGAAGGTTTCTTAACGTCTGTGGTTGCGCTCATCGTAAAGTGATTTTTGGCGAGATAAAGGAGCCCAGGCTTAGCCCTGGCAAGTAGGTTTCGCAGTTTCTCTAAAAGTTTGCTGGGATTTTATATATCCTCTCAGGAAGCGGCCTCGTTAATGTCGATGACTTTTCCATCATCTAATTCCCCAAGGGCGCGATAGCGGGCGTATCGCTTTTCCAGGAGCTGCTCTTTCGAGAGTTTCACGAGTTCCGCCAAGTGGCTCCGAACGGCTTTACCCACGGATTTCGCTGCTTCCTCGGGAGAATTTTGGGCCCCGCCCATCGGTTCTTCGATGACGTCGTCGACGACTCCTAGGCGCTTGAGAAGCGCCTGGTCTCCTAGTCTCAATGCCGAGGCGGCTTTGGATGCTTGAGAACGATCCTTCCATAGAATGGCAGAACAGCTTTCCGGTGAAATTACAGAGTAATACGCATTTTCGAGGATCAGAACACGATCTCCGACGGCGATCCCAAGAGCGCCACCCGATCCGCCTTCGCCAACCACGACCGTGACTATGGGCACCTCCATCTGGCTCATCTCACGGATATTGACCGCAATGGCCTCCGCTACATGGCGTTCTTCCGAGCCCACTCCAGGATAGGCACCCGGAGTATCCACCCATGTGATAATGGGAAGGCCGAATTTTTCTGCCAACTTCATAAGACGGAGTGCCTTACGGTATCCTTCAGGATTCGGCATCCCGAAATTTCTAAGAATGTTCTCCTTGGTATTACGACCTTTTTGCTGGGCAATGATCATGACGGCCTTACCGTCAAGGAAGGCCGTACCGCCGAGGATGGACTTGTCGTCCCTGAATTGACGGTCCCCATGCATCTCCTGGAAGCCCTCAAAAATGGAGTTCACATAGTCTAGAGAGTAGGGCCGCAAGGGATGGCGGGCGAGCTGGACCCGTTGCCATGACGAGAGGTTCGAATAGATCGAACGCTTGGTCTGTTCGATTTTCGCCTCGATCGCGCTAATTTCGCTCGAGACGTCGATGTGGTTTTCTTCTGACAACTGATGCAAGGCATCAAGCTGCTTGATCAGACCGCGAAGCGGCTTTTCAAAGTCGAGAGCATATTTCATGTCCATAGGCCTGAATCGTGAGAAGTGGCGGAATATGTGATTGAGAGATTGAAAGTCGAGGTTAAAGGGTGGGTCAAAATTGAGTCTTATCCGGTGGCTTCCAGACCGCTTTTTGCCTGATCCGGATTCTTGAGCTGTTCTTTCCAATCGGCTATTTTTGCCTGAGCTCCAAAATGCTCAGCTTTCTCCTTCGAGCCCAGTTCAAGCCAAATACGTGAAAGGCTTGTGTTGATAAAAAGGTCGTCTGGATCGATTGCATGGGCTTTTTCAGCGGCCTGAAGCGCTTCTGCGTATTGTTTTTCAGAATAGCGAATCTCGCATAGGGCATGCCAGGCAGCGAAACTCTCAGGATGCGACTCTAGCAGATTCTCCAGCTTCGAAATGGCGATAGGGGCGTCGCCCATCGTAAAATCGAAGGTGGCATCCTCTATCGCGCTTTTGGTTTCTTCTGAATCTGGCATAGGTCTGGAAAACGGGTTCCCTCGCATTTCTGACGGCTACGATAGGCGAACGTTCAAGAATTGTCTAGTTAAGGCGTGCGAAAATCAGAGAATTAGCATCGCGTCCCCGTAGCTTAGAAATCGATATTCGCGGGCAATCGCCTCTTTGTAAATCTCTTTTAACCAAGCAATTCCTTCGGTGGAGCCTGGCTTTAGAAAGGCGGAAATTAGGCAAAGCAGGGTCGATTTCGGCAGGTGAAAATTTGTGACAAGCGCATCGACTCCCAGGAATTCGCACGGAGGATAGAGAAATAGGGCCGCTTCGTCTTTGAAGACAGGACTGTGGACAGCGGTGCATTTTCGCAGGTAATCCTCGACGGTTCGCACGCTCGTGGTCCCGATGCAAATGCGGCGCTCGCCCCGTCCCTGAGCCTCCCGCAAGGCTTTTTGGGCGGATGCGGGGATCTCATAGATCTCCCGATGAATTTGGTGGGACTCGATGGAGCCTTCGTCCAGTGGTTTAAACGTTCCCATTCCCACGTGGAGGGTGAGGTCGTGAAACTGGCCACCCAGATCTTCTATCGATTTGACGAGCTCCGGCGTAAAGTGAAGACCGGCGGTAGGGGCCGCCGCGGCGACCGTCTTTTCCGACTTGGCGTAGACCGTCTGGTATCGGTCTCTGTCAAACAGGTCCCTTGGATCGTTTTTTTCCCGATCGATGTAGGGAGGAAGCGGCATTTTTCCGAGATTCTCAGCCAGGCTCGCTACGGATCCCTCCCTTCTCAGGCTAAAACTTACGCGATACTCAGCCTGGGCATTTTTCCCGAGCACGGTGGCATCGAATTCGTTTTCAACGGAAAATACGGCACCCTCAGGAAGCTTCTTTCCCGGCTTTAGGAGACACCACCATTGCTCATTTGAGGTCGCTTTCGAATCTGATGAGGCTTTTCCTGCAGGACGAAGCAGCAGACATTCGACTCGCCCTCCCGTCGGTCGGCTGGCGAAGATTCGCGCTGGAAGGACTTTGGCGGTATTTCGAAAAAACAAGTCTGTTGGTTTGGTGAATTCCAAAATGTCTCGGAACTTTCGATGTTCAATCGTCTGGCTGGACCGATGCACTACGAGAAGACGGGAATCGTCGCGAGCCGGAAGCGGTTCTTGGGCGATCCGTTCAGGTGGGAGTTCGTAGTCAAATAGGGCAGCGTCCATCTGAAAGCCCGCGAGTGTTTCATACCCCAATTCGGTGTCGAGCGATTATTGAACTCGTCCCTCTTAAACGCCGAGACAATCCGAGTTGGCGGAGTTAGATCGGGAAGAGGGCCTAGCCCATCTCACAAAGACGGGAAGTGGCTCGCACTGATAGAGGGTGTCGAGCACTTGTGGAATGGGTCTTTCATTTTCGAAAAAAAGCCCTTGATCTTTGTTTTAAATGCATAACTCTATGCGGCCTTTCAAGGGTAATGGTAGGATACTCAAGTGGCCAACGAGGGGAGACTGTAAATCTCCTGGGGCAACCCTACACAGGTTCGAATCCTGTTCCTACCACCATCCTTCGGCGAGGCTTCGGATGGCGCGCCTACAAAAACAGCGCTGTCCGATTCTGGGCAGCCTCCGCAGGAACAGGATGAGAACCGAAAGGGTTCGACGGATCGCAGCGGAGATGGGGCTCGCGAAGCGAGAGTCCGAAGGACTTTGAGAGAATCGAAAACCAACCCTGTTTCGATTGAGCCCAGTCAATCATTGTCATCGCACGTAGGGCTGACTATCCCTAGTCAGCCGAGCCCGCCGTCCTTTCTGGAATACTGCAGCTGACTAGAGACGGTAAACCCTACCTATTTTCTACCTACAACATTCCGCTGTCTTGAAAGCTGTACCAACCTAATCTCGATGGATCGGTTTTGGGACTTCCAATGACAACGTGATCCAATATGGGAATGCCCAAAACGGTAGAGGCTTCTCTCAATTGACGTGTCACCTTAATATCGGGCGCGTTGGGAGAAGGATCCCCACTGGGATGGTTGTGGACGCATATGACCGCGCTGGCCCCAAACCGAATCGCCTCTCGGAAAACTTCTCTTGGATGAACGAGACTGTTGCTGGCGGTTCCAGAAGTCGCTTCGCAAACGCGTAGCAAGCGGTTCTTTCGATTGAGACAAAGTGTCCAAAATTTTTCAACTCCAAGTCCAATCGTTCGCGATCGCATGAATTTGAATACACGCTTCGGATCATCGAGAATGGGCAGATCCTCTTCCTCGGAAGCCAAAATGCGTCGACAGATTTCAATGACAACAACGAGCTGGAGAGCCTTCACTTTCCCGATGCCTTTGAATTTTACGAACTCGCCATCGCTCCAATGGATCAGTCGGGATAGCGAGCCCGCGTCATTGAGCAAGGAACTGGCTACGTTGAGCACATTGTGCCCTTTGCTTCCACTACGCAGAATCATGGCAATCAGTTCTACGTCGCTCAGGGCGGACGCCCCCAGGCGCTCGAGACGCTCTTGAGGTCGCTCGGCTTCGGCGATCTCCATCAGTTTAGAGTGCGCAGGCATAGGCGAGGAGAATTGGGTATTCGCAACACGCTCTGGTCACTGTCGCAAGAGTGACGGAGCGGTTCTGTGAGTTGGTAACAAGTGGGAAAGCGACTGACCGTTAGCGTGAGAAACTTAACGCATCAGGGCAAGCCAAATGGACTCATAGTAGTCGGTCGTCGTGCGGGGCCGCTAGCTCAGCGCCTCAGCCTGAGCACTTCGTTGCTGATATTTGCTCAGGCAGAAGCGCTGAGCTACTTTTGGGACAAGCAGTCTACCAGAATTAGTTAAAGCGACGCACGTACCCGTCGCGCCGCAACCGCGCGAGTTGACGATCCTGCTCTTCTTGAGCCATCTGAGAAACGAGCATGCTGGCAATATTGTCACGAACCTCCGTCAGCGGTGTGTATCCATTGTCTCGACGGTCTTGGGCGAAGAGGATGAAAATCTTGTTTTTCAGTTTAATGGGCTCGGAGTATTCGCCGGGCTTGAGATTAAATGCGACCTCCGCGAGCTCGGGAATCAGCGCCTTGCGCTCAACCCATCCCCAGTCGCCACCTTTGTCTTTTTTGGAGTCCTGACTGTACTTCTTTGCGAGCTCGGCAAAATCCACTCCGTCATCGAGCTGCTTTATGATTTCGTCGCCGGTTTGTTCCAGAAGCCCCGGATCCTCATCTGCAAGAGCTGCTAAGATGATTAGCCTTAAATGCACGGACTCCGGCTGGAAGAAGGCTTCCTTGTTCTCATTATAGAACTCTTCCACTTTCACGGGACTGACGAAGCTCTCCGATTTGGTCATCTTCTGACGCATGAATCCAACGATCATTTCGTCACGGATTTCGATATCGTACTCGTCGGGAGTTTTGCCAATGGACTGAAGGTAGGCGAGAAACTTGGATCGGTCCCCGTCGAATTGCTCGATAATGCGCTCATCTACTTCATTCCGAACGTAACTGCCGGGTATCTGTCCCTTGTCCTCGTAGAACTGCTTAACGATTAGCACGTTGTCCGTCAGCGTCTGGATGACCTGGTCTTCCGCTTCATCTAGAAGTTTGTTGAACTGAACCGGGTCACCTTTTGAGTCCGCTTGGATTTGCGGAATGTAAGGCATGATTTGCCGGCGCACGTCATCCGCCGTTATGATCTTCTCTTCAACGATGGCAGCGATCCCGTTAGCGTAGCGCGCATTGACCATGTTAGCCGCGTCTTCCTCACTGATTTGGGAGAAGGCTGCGGTGGGCGAAAGGCAAAGTAAGGCGATTGATACGTGGCGAATCATGATAGGAATAAGGCAGTAAACGTTTAGCTATGCATTGCTGTGATAATTTCTCAAGAATACAATAATCTCATGCAAGCGTTTCAGGGCGTTTTTTGAATTTAGGCGCGGAAACCGGCTCCCCAGCTTGATAAAAGCGTCGGAACCGGGTCGATTCAGACGGCATTTGAGCCGGTTGCCCTGGGATTCGACTGAAAGAATGCCCTTTTGTTCCGCCAAAACTCGGATCTCTGCCAGCCGAAGCAAGGCCTCAACCTCGGGAGGGTGGGGACCGAACCGATCCCGCATGTCTTCCCTCAGTTGGCGAATCCGATCAGGGGTTTCCGCCATTGCCAGTCTCCGGTATTGGTCGATTCGTAGTCGGGTTTCTTCGAGGTAGCTGGATGGAAGACGCGCTTGCATGGGCTCACATTCGCCTTCCTCTAGTTCGAGTCGCTTTAGGACCGTGTAGCCGTCTTCGTAACGGTTTGTGGACTCGGCTTGTCCTTCACCTTGGTAAATGAAGTCTAGCTTTACGTTCGCGCGAATCGCGTGCGCCGTCTCCTCGCCCTTTAGCCGGGCGATGCTTTGCTTCAGCAGCTGGCAATAGAGCTCAAACCCGATCCCTACAATGTGACCGCTTTGTTCTGACCCGAGCAAGTTTCCCGCGCCCCGGAGCTCGAGATCCCGCATCGCGATACGAAAGCCGGCTCCCAGCTGATTGTGCTGGCGAATGGCCTTCAACCGTTTTCGGGCGATATCCATGATGCGCGAATGCTTGTGAAGGAGAAGGTAGGCGTAAGCCTGCCGCTTGAACCGGCCAACTCGACCTCGGATCTGATACAGCTGGCCAAGGCCGAATCGGTCCGCCCCTTCAATGATGATCGTGTTGCAATTGGGAATATCGAGACCGGACTCGATGATAGTAGTGCAAACCAGGACTTGATAGCGCTGGTCAACAAAATCGATCATTACCTTTTCCAGGCTTTTTTCATCCATTTGCCCATGTCCGATGCCAAAGGAAATTTCTGGCATCATTTGCTGCAACCCGAGCGTCACGGTATCGATTGTTTGGACACGATTGTACAGGTAGAAAACCTGTCCTCCACGAGCGATCTCCTTGCGGATGACATCTACCACCAGCTTTTCGTCGTAGCTCTTGACGATCGTCTGGATAGGCTTCCGCTCCAGCGGGGCCGTCTCGATAACACTCAATTCCCTGGCGCCCGTGAGGGCCATGTACAGCGTCCTCGGAATCGGGGTCGCGGAAAGGGTCAGAATGTCGATCGTTTCCCTCCATTGCTTGAAGCGCTCCTTGTGCTTCACCCCAAATCGCTGCTCCTCGTCTACTACCACCAGTCCGAGATCTTTAAAGAAAACGTCTTTCTGAATGAGCCGGTGCGTACCGATCAGTATGTCTACGCTGCCTTGTTTCGTCGCCTGCAGGATTTGCTTGATTTCCTTGGGTCGGCGAAACCGGCTTACGAGCTCTACCACAATCGGGTAGCCGGCCATGCGATCTCGAAAATTCAGGAAGTGCTGCTGGGCTAGGATCGTGGTCGGGACAAGGATCGCTACTTGTTTTCCATCCATGACAGCCTTGAAAGCGGCTCGTATGGCTACCTCTGTTTTGCCGTATCCGACATCTCCGCACACGAGACGATCCATTGGCTTGGATTTCTCCATGTCTTCTTTCGAAGCAAGAATCGCCTTCATCTGATCTGGAGTTTCATTGAAGGGGAAAGCGCTCTCAAATTCCCGTTGCCACTCAGTATCTGGCGAGAATGCCATTCCTTCACTTAAGTCCCGCTTGGCTTGAATTTGCAGCAGTTGAGCTGCCAAGTCCAAGGTCGCTCGTTCCGCAGCTTCACGCGTTTTCGACCAGCGATTCGATCCCAGTTTGCCTAATCGTGGACGTGTTTTTGTAATCCCAACGTAGCGACTGACCAGGTGTGATTCCTGCAGTGGAACGTGGAGAAGAATCTCGTCCTCAAATTCAAGCGTGAGCACCTCCCGGAGCTGTCCTCCAATATCCACCTTCGAAATACCGCGATAGACGGCGATCCCGTGCTGCAGGTGGACCACGAACTCCCCATCTACCAGCTCAGCGAAGTCGAGAAGCTGATCGACTTGAGACTGAGCGACAAGGGCTTTCTTTCGCCCCAGTACCTTTCGGTTGCGACGTCTTCCGAACAACTCTGTCTCCGTTACAAATACGGCTCCTTTGCTACCTTCCAATATCGGCCAGCTTAAAGAATCGAGATTCGCACGAAAGTGGATACGAAAGCCCTCATTGACATCCCCCTTCCAAAACAGGGGATTCAGTCCCTTGAGCAACTCCGATCCGGCCGATATCTCTTTGATTCGCCTCTCGTCGCTCGCATTGGGAAGGATAAAGATGATCCGCTCGCCTTTCTTTTCCCAATCCCGGATTTGCTCGAGAAAGCGGAGACGAGCGGATTGCTCGTCGGTTAGACGCTCGTCGGCAAGCAAAGACTCATCTGGGTAGGATCGATAGAATTCGAGTGACTCCGCCTCGTAGACTCTCGTGGTTGCAGCCCCTTCTTCTGCGCTCAAGTCCAAGTCTGAGAAGGTCGTCCAGTGGTCCCCGCAGGATTTACGGGCAATCTGGAGATCCTTCCAAAATAGTCCCTCCTTTCTCGCGTTATCTGTCTCGCGATTTGAATCGAGATGTTCGAGGAGCTCCTCGGGTTCCACTAACCCCCAACTGACCGCTTTGGGCAAGTACTCGAGAATCCCCTTTTTAGACTCTTCTAGTTCCAATCGAGGGGAGGCGGCGATAGAAATGGAACTGACCGATTCCCCGGATCGTTGGGTTACAGGATCGAGCGTTTTAATCGACTCTATCTCGTCCCCGAAAAAATCGATGCGAAAGGGCTTATCTTCAGTAACCGGATACACGTCAATGAGCCCGCCGCGACGCGCAAATTGTCCCGGGGCTTCGCACAGCCCTTCATGATCATAGTCGAGCTTTTCCAGATCCGCGACCAGTTTCGCGAATTCATACTCAATCCCTTCAGATAGCTCTATTTGTCGGGCAGCCATTGCCACTGGATCCGGGACGGGTTGAGAGAGGGCGGTCGACGTAGATACAACGATGCGTTTCTTTTCTCCCGCCTCTTTGCGGATTGAATTTAGAACGGCGATGCGATCGCTGCCCGATTCGAAAAGGACGGATCCCTCCTCAGAAGATTCATTGAACTCGGGGAAATGATGGATTTCAAAGGTTTCGTGTGAACCCCGAGCGTGGAGATGAAACAGCGCCAAGTCTGACGCCCATTGTTCAGCCATCCGTTCAGTCTTGGCGATGATCACGCATAGCGGCGTTGCCTGCCTTTGCACCCAGTCCTCCAGGATGGGGCAGAGCGCTTCCGAACTCACGCCGATGCATCGCTCGAAGCTCTGAGCGGAGGAGGGAAGCAAGGCCATTTCAGGGCCCTTCATTTCTTTTTCTTGTACTTGGCGATGGCTTTGGTCGCCGCCGCTTCCGCCGCTTCCTTTTTGTTGCGGCCTTTTCCAACCCCCAGTTTCTTGTCATTGCAAAAAACCGTTACCTCAAAGACTCGCTCGTGTGGATTGCCTTCTTGAGCCGTGGTTTCGTAGCGAAGGGCATTGTTCCCCAATTCGGGCTGTATCATTTCTTGTAATACACCTTTAGGGTTCGAAATCACGCCTTTCTCGACGGGGCTTTCTGACAAGTTTTCATAGAGTTTGAGAATCAATGTGCGAGCGGTTTCCCAGTCGCTATCTAGGTAGACGGCCCCGATTACCGATTCGAAGGCATCGCCTAAAGCTGAATCCTTCTTTCCGATACCCGCATTGCGATCCCGTTCCTTAAGGAGCAAGTACTTGTCCAGCTCTAGTCGACGGGCGACTTGGGCCATGTAGTCACCACGGGCATAGCCCGATCTGGCCTTGGTCAACTCACCTTCGCGAGCGTCGGGATACTTCCCGTACAGGGCTTCCGTCAATGCAAGCTGGATAACGGCATCACCCAGAAACTCGAGGCGCTGGTTGTTGTTTATCTGGTCGCTCGATCGCAGAAGAAAGGACGGATGGGTCAGGCTTTTAACCAGAAGGTTCTTGTTCTTGAAGGTGTAGCCGAGAACCTTCTCGATTTTCTTGATCTTCGTTTTCGGCATTTCCGCGGCGAGATCGCCATCATCCGTCTTGAGCCGAGGCGGTTTAGGCCGAGTCTTGAAAATGCCTTTCAGTTTGGAGCCTACCATTTAATTTGCCTAAAGGTGAACCGGGGAAAGGGTCGTTTATCTAAAATGCTTCCTATTTCATATCGAACCGTTTGATTAGTTCTTTGGCCAGATTCCGGTATGCCATCGAGCCCGGATTCAGCTTGTCATACTCAAAGATCGTTTGCCCAAAGGAAGGGGCTTCACTGATGCGGACCGTGCGAGGAATTACCGTATCGAAAACCTGGTCCGGCAAGTTAGTGCGAACCTCTTCTACCACCTCACGCGAAAGTTTGGTTCGAACATCGAACATGGTCATGATGATTCCGCCAATTTGAAGACGATCATTGACCCCCGCTTCATGCAGCCGGTCGACCACGCTCAAAATCTGGCCCAAGCCTTCGAGGGCGAGATACTCGCACTGCAAGGCCACCAGCAGGTAGTCCGCGGAAGCGAGACTGTTCATCGAGAGCATACCGAGGGCAGGGGGGCAGTCGATGATGATCGCTTGGTATTTTCCGGATTCGATGATGGGCTGGATAGCGAGCGTTAGCTGGCCGAGGTAGTTCTCCTTCTGGGAAAGCTCGATTTCCGCAGCGGCCAGGTCGACTTCGGAGGGTAGGAGACTGAGCCGCTTGCGGCCTGTCTCAATGATCATTTCCGACGCGTCACCGTCCTCCATAATAGCGGCATAAACACTGCGGCCTTCCTCCTTCTCGAAGCCCAGGCCGCTGGTGGCGTTCGCTTGAGGATCTAGGTCAATAAGAAGCGTCTCAACACCTCGATCCGCTAGGGCAGCGGACAAATTCACGGCCGTAGTGGTCTTGCCGACACCCCCTTTCTGATTCGCAATCGTAAATACTTTGCACGCCATCTTGGCCGCGTTTTATGGATCAAAACCTTTGCATGGCAATGGTTAAAAAGGGCGCCTCGCGGTGAACCGCTAAAGAGAGACAATTACAGATGTTTTTAACATCGCTCGCGTTTTTTGCTCGTTCCCGACGTTCGCAGGTAATGGGTTCTGGCACAGCGGGGTGGGGAATTGAAACATGCTTTGAGAGGTCACTGGCCCAGCTTTAGGCTTCACTGCGCGAATCCCAAGGTTCATTGGCGTAGCGGCGATCTCCGAGCGCCCACCAGACGGATGCGAAAGTGGGTGCTCGGAGATCACCCATTACCTAAGATCGCTACCAAGCCACAGACAAATCGGAGTTTGAATGGGCGAAGCATCGAAGCACATCTCTCGATAGGGGATGAACTACCTCTCTTCGGAAGAGTCGTTGAAGAGCTAGACGGAGGGGATGAGGAGAAGAAAGGGATTAGCCCTTGAAGGTTTGGCCGTAACCGATGCTAGGAGGTCGAGGAGCATATTTCTTTTTTCGCCGATGCTGCCCGCTCTTTGCGAGAGGGCGTTTGGTTTAGGGGTGCCGTATCTTAATAGATTGTTTCATCACTTCTGTGTCAGCTAACTCTGACATGCTTGCGGACCCAATAGTCCGCGGAAATTCCAGCTTGATAGTGAGAAATCAAGCTTTAGTTTCCTTTAAAGTTAAATAGGAACAATTGACCTCCCTATGAACAAGGGTTGTAGGCAATTCGCTTGCAGTATTATTAATAAAGGCGACACATTTGAGGTAGTTGTTCGCAGCGTTGTCGTTCTGTCCAGCTACGACTGAGCAGTCGCCATAACGCTTTTTTTACTCTGGGGCGTCCGACCCTGACTATCCAAACTACCAACCAAATGAAACCCACCAGACCAACACCTTCAAACCCAAAGGACCCTGTTGTGATCGCTCCCAACACCTCCACGTATTCGGACCTCGTCGCGGGCTATGTCTCGATCGACTTCGATCAATCCACCAAAACGTTCGGACTCACTACCTCCGGCGGTCGAGATTTTACCGTTGAGCTCGGCGCTAACGCCTACGCCGAGATCATCCGCAACCTCGGCGAAAGATATGTTGACGGCGGCGCTGCTCTTGAAACGAAACTGACCAGCGGACGCCATTTGCAGGTGTACGGCATATTCTATCCCGACGCTGCCTGTACTTCTGGAGTCGACGGTTCTCGCAAGGTCGAAGCGAAACACCTCGTATTTGTCGGCGAGGGGAAGAACGAGTACCGATTCGAGGAACCGAACTGGTGGGTCAATCAAATCCGTCAACTCGCCGACTTTTACCTTGACCATGAATTCGGCGATGAAATCGACTACCACGCCTATCGCACCAACCTTGATATTTCTGGCGACAAATCAACTTCCGGTCTCCAGGAGACCGACGCGATTTCTCGCCTAGTGTACGGATTTGCTTCGGCCTATTTGATGACCGGAGAAAACCGCTACCTCGAAGCAGCCGAGAAAGGCACCGAGTTTCTTCGCAACGAACTTCGCTACGATGACGCCGATCGAACCTACTGGTACCACGCCCAAGAAGTGAATAAAGACGGCGCAGTCCGCAAAATTTTGGCGTCGGAGTTCGTTGACGACTACGGCGCTATACCATGCTACGAACAGATTTACGCCTTGGCGGGCCCGGTCCAGACGATGCGGATAACCGGCGATCAACGGGTCCTCGACGACGCCAACAACACAATCCAAATGTTTAAAGACCGGTACCGTGATGCAACGGAGTTTGGTGGCTATTTCTCCCACCTCGACCCCAGCAGCTTCATCCCCGATGCTGAAACCCTCGCCCATAACCAGTCTCGTAAGAACTGGAACTCGGTCGGCGACCACGCCCCAGCGTACCTCATCAACCTGTATTTGGCAACTGGGGACGAAGCCTACGCCGACTTTCTCGAGGAAAACTTCGACCTGATCACCGAACATTTCGGCGACTACGAAAACAGCCCGTTCGTTCAAGAACGGTTCCATCAGGACTGGAGCAAAGATCAGAATTGGGGTTGGCAGCAGAATCGGGCTGTCGTTGGCCACAACCTAAAGATCGCCTGGAACTTGACCCGGATGACCAACCTTCGGCAGAACGACCAGTACGAACAGTTCGCCGAACGAATCGCTGAGTTGATGCCCGACGCAGGCAGCGACCAACAACGCGGCGGCTGGTACGACGTCGTTGAGCGGGAACTCGCTGAGGGTGAAGATTATCACCGATTCGCTTGGCATGACCGTAAAGCCTGGTGGCAGCAAGAACAAGGGATCCTGGCATACCTGCTTTTGGCTGGCGTGACCGGCAATCAAGAATACCTCCGAATGGCTCGGGAATCGTCAGCGTTCTACAATGCCTGGTTCCTCGATAACGACTCCGGGGGGGTCTACTTCAACGTATTGGCCAACGGTCATCCGTATGCGCTTGGCAGCGAACGAGGTAAAAGCTCCCATTCAATGTCTGGTTACCACGCCTTCGAACTGGCTTACCTGGCCTGCACCTACACCAACCTGTTGATAACCAAACAGCCGATGGATATGTTCTTCAAACCGCGGGCTGAACAGGTTGCCACCGGCGTGTTGCGTGTCGCTCCCGACCTGCTACCAGCTGGTTCCGTCGTGATCGACAAAGTGTGGATCGGCGACGCCGCTCACGAAAATTTCGACGCGGTGGACCTAACGGTGCAACTGCTGGCTGGCACCGCCGACCAAAAAGTTCGAGTCCGGCTGATCCCCGCAGACGGCGTAGCGGAGTAAGCACGGTGGACTCAACGAAAGGATAAGGCTATGACTAAACCTAAAATCAGCGTCATCATCGAAGAACATTTCGACCCGGGCGAGTACCGAGCGTTCAACAATTTTTTTCCCCAGCAAGGCTACGATGTTGAGTATATTAGCCATCTGTGGGGCAACGAGCAGTTGACGTTCGCCTCGAACGCCACTGACGGCGTAGTCGAGGAGTCGGTGACGGTTACCACCGAAATAGAAGACGTTTCGCCGCACGACTACGTAGGGATCATCCTGATCGGCGCTTACTCAATGGATCGGCTCCGCTACCAGGAAACCATGCTTCCCGGTCAACCTAATCAGGCGCCAGCGGTCCGCTTCTTGCGGGAAGCGTTAACGGTAAATGGTCTGAAGATCGGCACGATTTGCCACAGCCTGTGGCTGTTCTGCGCCGACCCTGCGATGCTTACCGACCGCAAGGTCACCTGCGCCCATAACATCGTGTGCGATGTTGAAAATGCGGGTGGCGTCGTCCAATACGAAGGCGACCAGACCGCCACGTTGGTGATCGACGGTGACCTGATAACCGGGAAACATCCCAGCATGGTCAAACAGTTCATGGAACGGTTCGTCGCTGAAATTCAAGTATCGAGCTAGGACGGCGTCTAAACGCCTGCCGCACTGACGGTTACCCTCCCGTCCGAATCAAATCAGAACAATCGAATTTCCTATAAACAATGACAAACCAATCTAAGCGTAATATAAAAATTCATGTTCTGGATGAACCAACTAAAACGACAATCTTACAACGTATTGTCCCTGAATTTTCAGAGCGCCAGGCGACTTTGATTGTCTATAATACGGTTGCCCGTTTACTCTCCGGCGATTTACATCATACGGTATCAATTGAGGATATCTGGAAAGATTTATTTTTTTTCCCAGCGGATTGGCCTGTACTTGGTATAGGAACAACCAACTTTTTGCATCGCAATGGTGAAATGATGCCGGACGGAACAACCCATCAGTTACATTTCTGGTGGGCAGACCCGCAAAGCGCGCCACAATCGCATGTCATTGACCTCGCAGAAAAACCTAATGCAGACAATGAAAAGACAACCTCGCTGATCAAAGGTCTGGTTGAATTTCCTTTTCTTGCTCTGTCGGTCTGCGACCCGCGTACTGCTATTATCGATACTATTTCGGATGTCGCGAATTTGCATCATTGGCTGGAAGCAAAGCTCACGGACCTGGATATGACCGTAGCGGGCATTCAGATTAAAGCAAACTGCGGAAACGTGACCACGACAGACGCGCATTATATCCCGGAGGATGGTTTGGATCTCAGCGGAGGCTATAGTGGCGATGACTTTTTCTACAGGGGTGATCACAGAGGAGGCACATGGGTTATGAATGGCATCTATACCAATGATGCTTCTCTGATTCCTTTTATAACACTACCTGACCATCCGGTACATTTACATGGCTACCAGCAAGATCATGTGTCGGGGGGACACATTGTAAATGCTGAGATCATCTCAGCGCAGGTATCTTTCTATCCGATGAAAGATGTCATACTCAAAATTCATGATATTTAAACCTGGAGACATTCAAGAAGACGTTTTCGGCTGTTGGGGACTAAAAAATTCACAACAACGACATAGAGAACTCAAAAAAATCGGCTTATCGAATGGGTCTTGAGAAACGGTAACCTGAGGCGAGGCGTAGCTTGATTCGAAAGCCTCAATTAGCCGAAAACAAGATTGTTTGATCTATGCTGGGTCAGCATTACGACATCGAAGTCGACACCATGGATGAATAATTCGTCGCTAGCGGAAAAATAAAGGAAGCCGTGGAGATCATAGGCGATGTTTTCGTTTTCCTGGTTGGACTCCTTGGCTATCTCCAACGAGCCGATTTTGATCTGCAAGAAGATGGGCTCAGTTATGGATCTATTCAGGTCTGCGTCGGGTATGGCACGGTAAAAATCAGCGTCAAAGAGTCCATTGGAACGACGAGAACGCGTTGGCGGTTGGGCAAGACGTACGGTTGACTGTCGAGGTGATCGGTAAGTTTTAAGTTCTTTTGTAGCCCAGCTGCGAGGTTTCGGAACGTTTCGCGTTTTTATACAGCGCGGGCCTGTAGCCGGTCCATTCCTTGTCGGTGCAGAGGGACCGGCCGGAAATCTGCCCGTAATTGTCGAGTTACCGTCAAGGCTCGTTTAGCCAACTAACGCAAATTCCCCAACGTTAATATGCAGGAGACTGGTAAACCAGAACAAAGGGTGGGTGCGCTTGGCGCAACTCACCTAAACTCCAATTAACCGACCTACTTCTTGTGCCAGGCGGCGTTGGGGTCCGCGGGATAGTTATGCACGCTCCCGTCGGGGAGGGTTGCGCTCATCGCCGTCATGGCGCCAAATAAGCTCGGCCTGCGGTCCGTGATGAAGTCGCTCTGACCCTTCGGGTGTGTCGCCCAGTAGTCCCCAGGCACGCAGTCGGTCACTAGCAGGCACTCCGCGTTGTGCGCGTGGACCATTATCTCGCCGTAGGGGTCCGCGACCACGCTGTTGCCCAGAAAAATCATGGTCAAGGTGTCGTCGGGGCGAAACTCGTAAAGCGAATGGTTGACGTACGATACGAAACACTTGTTCGAGTACGAGCTTGCCGGTATGGACGTTCGGGAGACATCGGGATAGGCCCATTCCGACCAGTTGCCGTTACGCTCTTGGGTGCCCACGTCGGCCGCCGTGGGGATGACGATGAGCTGCGCCCCTTTCAAGGCCAGGATTCGGAACAGTTCCGGGAACTCGGCCTCGTAGCAGTTTAGCATTCCTACGTTGATCCCGTTCACCTGGTTCACCTCGTAGGCCTCCTCGGGGTTGTTGACATAGCCGGAGTACCAGTTAGTTTTTTCCGCGTCGCCCCACAGGAGGGTTTTGCGATAGTTCCGCAGCAGGTTGCCCTCCTTGTCTATCAAAACCATGGAGTCGAAGTATTGCCGCTCGCCTTCCACGGTAGCTCTCTCGGCATAGGGAACGATGAGGGCAATGTTGCTCTCCTTGCAGATGGGCGCGACCATTTCTGTGGCTTCGTCCGCGGTGAGGACGGAATCCTCGATGAGGTCGGGCCAGATGTTGTAGCCGCTTAGAAACAGCTCGCCCACCGCCATCAACTGAGCCTTGTGCTCGGCGGCCAAGGCCGCCCACTTCTTTAGATTGGCCAGGTTGTGGGCAATGGCGGCCCGATCGCCCACTCGAGACCCGCCCTGATAGAGCGCGTAGCGTATCCCTTCTCCTTCCGCGGGCGGATTGTCATGGTTTAGCCTAAGCATCTTAATCGGCAGTTTTTTGTGGAAATCAGCCTTGTTTTTTATTGGAGCCATCTGTCTCTCGTTGGATTCGATATTACTATTAAATGTCAAATGTCTGAGTTAGATCAGCAATGATTTGTTACGCGCTGATTTTTGTTTCTTATTTTTGCGAGGTCTAAACCGTGAAGCACCGAGAAGTCCACGGAGTCGAGGAACCCAAAAGCTTCTCCAATGGCTCCCAGCAACTCGTCGGCCATGCTTCGAGTTAGGTTGTTCTTTACCACGATGCGAAACATCGTCGTGGTTTCAGGTTCATCATGGAAGAGCGGCATCAGTTCTTCAGTAATCGGATCGTTGAGCCCCATTTTGTACCCGCTGACATACCACTGGTGCTGTGACAGGACATGCTGGAAGTCGATGTCGTCATAAGAGAATCCGCACTCCGGATTCAAACGAGCCGTGACGACGGGAAGACAGTGGGTGTCCCCGTGATCCAATATAATAAATCTCGGCTTACCCTCAATCGTCATGGCCTTCAGGCCGTCGCGCAGGTATTTCGCGTTGGACATCAAGTTTTCGCAACACCTCTGGTAACCTGAAAGGCCGTGCCGCAGGAGTTTGTAGTACTGAACGTAAACGCCACTGGCGGGTCGGGAAAAATTCAGGGTGTAAGAATCAGCGTGGCCCCCTAAGTACGTCACGGAAATCGCGACATGTTCGCTGAGGTCCTCCCGTTGCCGCCAAACCACCCATCCAGTTCCGCAGCAGGATTCGCCGTATTTGTGGCCGCTGGTGGAAATAGACAACACGTTGCTGAGCCTGAAGTCCCATTGCGGAAGATCTTCCTGAAATGGTGCAATGAAGCCGCCAGATGCCGCATCTACATGAATACCGACCTGAAGACCCTTGGCTTTATTGACTTCCGTTACGACCTGGTTGACTTCCCAAACCGGATCGTACTGCCCTCCATAATGGTTGCCCATAATACAAACGACTGCGATGGTTTTGTCGTCGATAGCTTCGCGAACCTTCTCTGGTTCAACCGTCGAGGTATTCACGGAAGGTGCGATGAGTTTTGGTTCGATGTCCATATACTTGAAAAGCTTCTCCCAGGCGGCCTGGAAGCATGTAGACATCACAATGTTGGGACGGATACCCAGGACCTCTTCCTTGCTTAGTCCGTGCTTTTTCGCGTACCACTCGCGCCAACGAAATTTAAGAGCAAGGCCGGCAAGCAAGCAGGCCTCCGTCGAACCGACGGTTCCGGCACCAGCGAACTGGCCGCCCTCGCTATCGGGCTCAGGGCAATGCCACATTCGAGCGATCATGTTGACGACGGTGTCGTGAAGCTCATACGACTTGGGGTATACGGTTTGGTCGGCTAGGTTGACCCGAAGTCCGAGCAAGGCAATCTCCTCCTCTTCTTTTTCAAAGCTAACATTTACATAGGAAGAGGTATTTAAATTCTGGTTAAAATCCAACACATGATGGTTCTCGATGATGTCTTTTACCATTTCAGAGGAGTGGCCGTTCTCGGGAATCCGTTTGATTTTACCCCAGTCTTGGACGGCATCGTTTGAATAGTAATAGCTCTTATTGCTTAGACTTACTACATGCTGTAGTTGCTCTTTAAGCACGCGTATTTCTTCTTTAAGTTCTTCTGTTTCGGTAGTCATATATTATTATATTTTATTTAGCTATTTTATATAAACTTTTATATTGTATTGGGGTATTTTAACGTTTGCGATTTCAGTCAGTCATACAATATGTGAATAGTTTTGAAACAGAGCAGGTTCCCTTAAGGGACAATCCGCTGCAGGCGGATGGGAAAAAATGGGGATAGACCAGATAAGTCAAGTTTTGTTTTAGTAACCCAGACTGGTGGTGTGGGTAGTGCGAAGAGGGGTAACGCGGGAGATTGTTGATAGGCATCGACGTCTTCGGCGTCGAACAGGTTCGCGCTGTTCGAACTGGACAACTTCAACGTCACTCCGCCTATCGAAAATAGTTCTGCACCGCACAGTAGAAACGGACATCGTAAATATCACGTTTCCCACGCAGGTCCTGAAGGGCAACTGGCGGCAAAATCTCGGCGGCGGCTATGTGTTAAGTTCTAACTTCCTCTGGGACTAAAATCCGTTGCACCCAAACCAACGCAGAGCTCTTTTTAACTACTATGCATTCAGATCATAAGAGTTATTATCGACACAACCAGGATCAAACATACCAAGCAGAAAAAATAAAAAGTTTCTTTTTATCCAATGAATCTGGATAAAACGTTCAGGTCAGCCTGGGTTTGTTTCACTTGCCTTTATAGCGTTAATCCCGATCAAGATGAATCCATTCAAGAAAATCGCTTCCTTCGCCCTGATTTGGTAAGGCTGGAATAACAACGATTACCTTAGGCTCTGCTGGGAGTCACAAGAGCATGCAGGGACAATATGGCGAGGTACAATCGGATACCTAGTAAGCCATTCGCTCCCCGGAAAGATTCTGGGCTAGCTTAATCAGAGATGGAGTACAATGGTGGGCGAACCGATTGGGATTAGCGAAACAAAGACCCGATTTAAATATTCTCTTAAAAGAATTGAAATAACAAAAAACTAATTTACATCTAGTAACAGTCAGTGCAAAATTTAAATTAATAAAAATAAGTTATAATGAGTTCAGTGTCAAAATATTTGTTCGAGCATCTTCATTTTGGAATAGAGAATAAAATATTTACTTTAGTCGAAAAATTGATATTTTTTTTAATAGTATTAAATTGTATAACAGTTATTATTGAGTCTGAACAAGTGGTTTATCAGAAATATAAAGATTACTTTGATATTTCGCGTACAATTTTTGGGGTAGTATTTACATTTGAATACGTTTCAAGATTAATCGCTGCCGGTCAAATAAAACAGTTTAAGGGTTTTAAAGGGAGAATTAAATATCTATTCACTCTTTGGTCAATAATAGACTTAATAGCCATCGCTCCGTTGTTTTTAGTCGGAATTAATGAAGGCTTTTTACTCAGGATTTTAAGGGGTGTGAGATTATTCTCTTTAACTAGATTCGGTCGTTTTTCAGCAGCTATTCACAACGTGACATCTGCAGTTTATGAAAGAAGAAAAGAATTAATGTTTTCTTTCTTTATTGCTATCAGTTTATTATTTATTTCTTCCACCGTTTTGTACGTTTTCGAGGGGGGGAGCCAGCCTGAGGCTTTTGGAAGTATTTTAAGATCAGCTTGGTGGGCTGCTGCTGCTCTTACCACTGTAGGTTACGGTGACGTATATCCAATAACTGGAATAGGTAAATTATTCGCCGTATTATCCGCTTTCTTTAGTATCGGTATAGTTGCATTACCCGCTGGTATTCTAGCTGGTGCATTCACAGAGAAATTCAGAAATAATAATAATTAATTATTTCAACTACTTTTAAAATTATATTGTACTGCAAAATTCATTGCATGTGTTATCTGCCACATGCTTTTCACAATTGAAATAATTGAGTAACCTCTTTGCTGAATTTTTATTTTAATGATCAAAATATATTTTATAAATATATTTAATCTTATTAGTAATAACTATGGATCTAACATTTTATCAACGATGAGGTCTAAATTTTTTAGTAAAACTTAAGACTTTTTCATTGTTTTATTGTAATCAAAGCATGCGATTCGATATACTGCTACAGAAATTTGATTCCAAACGAGGGTTAGATAATTGCGGAAGATTAGAGCGTCCTTCTAAGTGTAAGTGGAATCCATCTAAGTATAAGTAAATTGACGACGGGAACCGCCGTAGGGCTCGGGCACACCGATCGAAGAATCTAGACCTTCCGTGTTACGGGCCAGTATGGTTTCGCTGGTATCCTTACGGGTTATGGGCAAGTAAACCGTCTGTGGAATACCGGTTTCTCCTACGGGAGCCGAATTTGGCGATCCGACTGGACCAGCTGTCGGATGCAACCGGTTTCATGTGAATTAGCTGAAGCATCTGGCCCGCCTAGGAAGGGAAACTTAAAGAAACTTGTGCTCTGCCAAAATCGGGAAGTGCGCACAATAGATTTTCGGCCCGCAATCCATGCGGGGCTCATGTTAGTCACTTAAATAAGCGTTGCCCTTGAGAATGCTCAAACATCAGTCTCGACTCCGCGAAGACTGTTAACGTTAAACACCCACTGCTCCCCAGAGTAAATGTCAAACGATCTGGTGTTTATCTAACGTGGTTAAACGGGTAGCTAAACGCTTTGGTGAGAACTGTGCTTACGCAGATCATTTCGATTAGGTTGTCGACATGATTGACAGCGCTTATTCGCGAGAACACACAATTCTAAGGGTTCTTCGGGTTAGCCAACACCGCGTCGGAACTCTGAGCAGATGAGTCAGCCCTAATTTGTCGTTGGTTATAGAAATTTAGTTTTCGGCTTGAGACGGGTTTCGAATCTTAATTTCCGAGGTTTCCCTCCAAATACCTCTCGGGATTCCAATCCGAAAAATCAGGCTGGACGCGATCGGTGCCGGTGTCCTAGTGTTTTCCCATGGAAAACAGGATAAGCTATGAATGAAGAAGTCTCAGAAACTGGCGAGTATGGAATCGACTTAACGATCGAGTCGCAACGTGAGGATGCCGGTAGGCGATGGCTGGAATTTGCCGCATTTTCTTGCTTGCTCATGGCCATGGTCATGGCCGTGGGTGCTTTGCTAGCGGGGATGACGGCCAATGAGGCCTTGATCAGCCGGCAGAAACAAATCGCCGAATTATCCGAAGCTAACTTTCTCTTGTTGGAAAACAAGATCGTCGAAAACCGCGTAGTTTACATGAATATCGAGGGCAGGGAGATCGACGCCGACATGGTTCAGGAGATGAAAGAATGGATAAGGAGTGGGGAGAAACTAAGGGAGAAGGCGAGGGTGGACGTTGAATTAAGTGAGGCGGAGTTCCACATACATGAAATTCTGGTCATTGGTGTGACGATACTCTCTCTTTCGATCTCACTGACAGGCCTAGCTACCCTCGTAAAACGGCCTAGGATCTGGTATGTTTCCTTGGTGGTTGCCACTGTCGGATTGGTTTTTGTAGCGAGCGGCGTTGTTGAGTTTATTACGATTAAATAAATTCATATTCTTCTGGACTCTGGTTAGTTGAGTCAGCCCTAATTTGTCGTTAATTATAAGGATTTAGTTTTCGGCTTGAGCCGGGTTTTGAATCTGGATGTCCGAGGTTTCCGTCAAAGCGCCTTTCGTTATCCCATTCGAAAAATCAGGCTGAAAGAGATTGTTGCGGGTATGCTATTATTTTTCAGTAAATAAAGGATAGACTATTCATGGTGAAATTCCAGAAACGGCCTAATCGCAACTTGAGGGGTGCGGGTGAGCGTTGGCTCGAATATGCCGCATTTTCTTGCTCCTTCATGGTGTTGGTCACGGCTGAGAGAGAATGAGGCGTTGACCAGCCGGCAAAGGCATATCGTCGAGACCGCCTATTCTCCATGAATGCTGAGGGCATAGCGATCGACGCCGACATGAAGCAGAAGATCGAAGAATGAAAATGGTGTGGGAAAAACGGAAGAAGCACGGGAGAGGCGAACAACACCCATATTTTTCTTTCATCTAAGGATATTACCGTTCTCTTTGATTTCTTCGTACCCTCGCTGTTCCGCAAAATAGCACCATCGTTGAAGAGAAACTCGATTGCTCCGAAGTGAATTGTAGATTGTTGATGGACAGCGTCAGAGTCGAACCGTCCATTAACGGACACGTGCTATTCGAACTGGATAGCGTTATCGTCACGTCACATATTAAGACGTCGATATACCACTCGCGGCAGCCTCTGCTGAACGAAAAATTGATTAACGAGTCATTGGCGACAATATTATTTTCAATACTTGAAGATAGAGCCTTGATCTAGCAATTGAAGAGAAGCAACCTCGTCTTCATGTCGAAAACTACAATTCCGGACCATCTAATCAGTAGATTCCATGAAGTCGCTGTAGAGCAGGCTTTCGGGATTGTGGGCGATTTTGCGCTGCGACTCTTTAGTGAACTTTCCAATCGCGGCTTTTCAGTCTTGGTAACCACAGATGAACAAGGAGCTGGCTTCGCTGCCGACGCCTACGCTCGAATCCGCGGCTTTGGGGTTGTTGCCACGACCTTTGGAGTTGGCGGCCTTAAAGTCGCAAACGCTGCCGCAAACGCATGGGCCGAGCGAGTTCCCCTACTGATTCTCAGCGGTGCACCCGGTGTCGTCGAACGCAAAGGCGAGCCGATGCTGCATCACCGGGTTAAAGATTTTGACACGCAACTTCGCGTATTCACTGATCTCACTTGTGCGCAAGCGGTCTTAAACTCGCCCCATAATGCAGCGAGTGAAATTGATCGAGTAATTCAAACCATGATTTCTACTCAGAGGCCCGGCTATATTGAGGTTCCACGAGATGCGGTTACTTGGGAGATCGATACATCAGCTGAAAATATAGATCCCGATCTTCCCCCGGTCGATGCCGAGGCCCAACGGGAAGCAATCGAAGCGGTCCTCGCGCTGCTGCGTGGCAGCGACTCTGCTGCAATTCATGCGGGAGCATCCGTTGAGCGGCGTGATCTTGGTTCAGCTCTTTTTGATCTAGCCACCTCCCTCGGCATTCCCGTTGCCACGAGTTCACTGGCTCGAGGATGTTTTCCTGAACGTCACGAATTGGGCTTGGGCGTTTACTTGGGAGCACTCAGTCCAGACGATGTTGTTCAGCGGATCGAAGGTGCCGACGTGCTCCTCAGTCTTGGCGTTTTACAAACGGATCTCACCCTCGGCGCATTCACGGCGAATATTGATCATCACCGCCTGATTCTGGCAACAGACACCGAGGTCACTGTTGGTTACTGCACATTTAAGGATGTGCCCTTATGGTCTTTCTTGCCTGCACTCGTTGAAGCGTCGAAAGCCGAGTCTTTCACTATTACACACGACCCGATAACCCCACATGATAAGTTTGTGCCGACCAAAGCGCTAAACAGTGTGGAGCGCACAATCGCTGCAATTGAATCGCACATTGATTCGCGTCACAGTCTACTTCTTGATCCGGGCGAAGCTCTTTTTTCATCGGTCGACATGCGAGTTCCTACCTACGCACACGCGAGTGCCTATTACGCAACGATGGGGTACGCAGTTCCCGCGGCACTGGGAGCTGGAATTGCAGATCCTAATCGGAGACCAGTCGTTCTGGTGGGCGACGGAGCGTTTGCTATGACTGGATTGGAAGTTGCAGCCTGCGCGTTTCACCACGTCAATGCAATTTTCGTGGTTCTTGACAACAGCGGCTATGGAACCCAGCGGCCAATTCTTGACGGGCCCTTTAACGATATCCCCTCTCTTGCAGTCGAGAATTTGCCAAGCTTAATCGAAACTGGACTTGGCTGGAAAGTAACCACTGAGAGTGAATTAGATCGGGCCCTTAGTACTGCGGTTGCAAGCGATCACGTGTCTGTGGTTCGTGTGATGCTTTCCAAATATGCACGCAGTCCAGCGCTGAGTCGCCTGGGGGCAGCATTGGCAGCCAAAGCTTAAAGTGGAGGTTTACTGTGCGATAGATTCTCTTTCCATTACTAACTCAAGCTGCCACTCCGTGGACAAAGGTCTGCACAAATTACAACGCCTATTTTTTGGACAAGCAGACGTAAAAAGCTCCACGAAACCAATTCCCGAGATGCGCCATTATCATCGCGCTCCAGTCCCGTGTAAGGACAACAAAGTAAAAACCGATTACCAAATACAAGGCTGAAGTAAACCTGGGTAGTTTGGGGTCAAAAAGTCCTTTTACAAAACCCCAAATCTGGCGATATTTTTCCTCTCACCATTCGACCCCGCCTTAGCGAAAGGGCGTTCGGTTTAGAGGTGCCCCCACTAGATCAATCATCCCATCGATTTCATATACTTGCACGGAAAAGGGGAATCGAGGAAATACGCGCAATAATTATTGCAGCCTCAGCCAACGTCTTATCATATTCTTCTTGTAAGAATGAGCGTACAGACGATATCCGTGCTTGAGTACAGCTCGGAGCAGGACGGAGCAGGACGGTGCAGCTAGAGTGAGCGGCGAGGGGAGCAAGCTGGAGAAGCGGTGCTTCGGCCTGCCCTATCAACCGCCCACTGAAGGAACCCATCTACGAGAAGGGCTGCTTCGCATTGGTTTTGTTTGAAACGGCTGCAATCCTTATTTAGGAAACCTTCGGTGATTCGATAGGGGGCACGACTTATCCATTAAATGCCAAACATGACTGCTTATCAACAAAAAATCGGGTAGGAATGCGGTTAGCATTACTATACCTAAAAACCCTAAGTGATTGAGAATCATAACCTAAATTGGAGGCGTGGGCGGGAATCGAACCCGCGATAGAGCTTTTGCTTTAATCGCACAAATTACTCATAAACAGCTACTTAGGAAATTAAAAAAAAGTTCCTCAGAGGGCGTCAAATTGACGATTTTAGCCCTTATTATCAAGAATTTTGGTAGGAATTTGGTAGAAATGACGCCTAAAGAAGTGGCATTGGGAACTCCTTAATCGCTGAAATAGAAGACGGGGTAGGGCGAAAGTTTCCATTACGGAACAGCCTCTGGCTAATCAACTGCCCCCAAAAAAAATTGCAGGCCTAATAGCAAACCCCTTCGGTTCGTGAGGATGTTCAAAAGCCAATGAATTCAGGTATTGCAATCGTGGCTACATCCTCAGATCTCAGATTTTATCAATAATGAAGTACTACCAGCATCAGTTTGATGAAGTGACGAAATACCTCCATTACCGCCCTCCCTATTTGCTTGTCGATGTAGTTGTCTCTGTCTCATCAAAAGAGGCAGTAACTCAAAAAACGGTCGTGAAA
>Ga0181552_10000724_pt1 | contig 25471 bp, 34 predicted proteins | sample 011ome_18_FD_130583 | JGI IMG/M metagenome (GOLD analysis project Ga0181552, IMG submission 130583) | Coastal salt marsh microbial communities from the Groves Creek Marsh, Skidaway Island, Georgia - 011501BT metaG (megahit assembly) | ecosystem: Environmental > Aquatic > Marine > Intertidal...
AATAAATTGTTAAGAATATATATACATATCTGAAAATGCCTTTTTATCGTATAAATGGAATGATAGGTGGAAGTTCGTTTTTACCATCGACAATACAACCCGGTTTTAGCGAAACTTCTTCGAAAACAAATAATAGAGAAGAAAAAGAAATTATTTCTGTAAATGTAAATGATGATACAGAAACAGTTGATTTATTTTTTGAGGATGTTTCTAAAATGTTAGAAAATAAAGGAATAGATATTGACAAAAGTAGGGATAAATATACACTTTTTGATGATGCTATTATAGAAGAAGATGGATTTTAATTTGATTAAAATAAAAAAAAATAATATAGTTCTATAAAAATGTTAGATAATAGTTTATTTTTTTGTCTTATTGTTAGTGGTTTATCAACTTTGGGAATATACTTCTTAACAAATCGTAGAGAGTTTAATAATGATAGTGATTATGAAAGTAAAGAATTATTAAAAATATTCTCTATTATTTTTAGCGTTACTTTAGCTATTAATTATTTAAGAAATGGTGGATTTGGCGTAACTCCTTCTCCACAAAGTTCTATGAGATCTGGAGAAGCCATGTTATCGCATTCATCTAGACCCCCATTCTAAACAGTATAAAATGTTTTCTTTGGAAAAGATTTCTTTTTTATTCTCATATCTTTGAATATATAATTTTGTATGATTTGTTTTGGTAAAGCATTACATGCGTATTTTGAAATAGAAATATACATATTAAAATCGTCTTTTAATTTTGAGAGTGATTCTCCATTGATATCCATTGTTAGATTTATAATAAAATCAACAAATGGTTGTTTTTCTTTATAATCTTTATTAAAATCAATCCTACAAACATCTATAATTGTAGTCGCTAAACGACACATATCAAAATGATAACTAGGATATACAGGTATTTCTCTTTTTTTATCACATAGTAATGTGTCAATTGGATATGTATATTGTCCTTCAGCTTCTCCGTGCTTACTGAATGTATCATTAAAGAAAGTTTTTTTATGAAACTTGAATATTGATCTTCCGAAATCAATTATCTTAAATATATAACCGTGAGTAGGGACTTTAAAATATATGTTGTTAAATTTGTAATAGAGGAATGTTTTTTCAGTATGTGTATACATAACATTATTTACATGAAGGTCATTGTGAGTGAAGTTATAATGTTTTTGAAGATAATTTAGGGCAAATGCTACTTGAAATAAACATGATAATATGATATCTGTATTTAAATCCTCAATTTTGTCAAGTAAGTCTTCAAGTGTTCCTTCTAATTTTTCTATGAAAAAATGCTGTGAAGGGATATTTTTAAGAATAGAAATATATTCATTATCATCATAATTACTATATTCACTTTCTGTTTCACTTTCTTCTTCTGAAGAAGAAACATACATATCTAAAGTATGTGATTTTCCCAATGTTTTATAAAACCATTTTTCACCTTTATAATCTTCATATTCTTCTGTAATGTCATACTTTACTTCTCGTTTAATACCAGATACAGAACCATAAAATATTGGAAATGAAGGATTTAATTCATTTAAGGTTATTTCGGATGTTATATAGGAAAAAAAAGTATCTATATACGCTGTATTGTTCATATCATTTATTTTATTAAACGAATTATATGAATAGTTACTAGGTAATAGAGGATTTCTATGAACTAAATTATTATAATTATTCTTTAAAAAGTAAAGTGGGTCTAGTAAAGGTAAACATTTACAAAAGACATCTTTTTCAAGCATCGAGTTTTGTTTTTTATCAAAAATATTACACTTTAAAAAAGTATTTGATGTCTCATACCTTTCTTTTGTTAAAGAAGTTATTTCTTTGACTATATACCTTCTTTCTAAATCAATAATTTTATGTGATTTTTTCGTATTATGAATGTTAAAGTAAAGTGAAAAATACGGTTGATAAAATTGACATTCACTTAAATCTAAAATTTCTTTACATGATTTAAATAATTTTATTCTTTCATTTTTATTCCATTTGTGATATTTAATATTCATTAATTAAAACATATTATAGTTTTTTTCTATAGAATAAACACACATTGACGCGTATATTATGACTTTAAATAAAATATTTTAATGTAATATACTATGGCTATGAACCTTGAGTTGCGTAAATTTGATATAAGTGAAATAAAAGATGATAAAGTAGTTGTTCTTATAGGGAAAAGAGATACTGGAAAATCATTTTTATGTAGAGACATTCTTTATCATCATGCGGGTATTCCTGTTGGTCAGGTGATCTCTGGGACGGAGGGAGCAAATCAATTTTATAGTAAGATTGTTCCAAAATTATTCATTCATGATGAATTTAAAAGTGAAATAGTTCAGAATGTTTTAAAAAGACAAAAAACTATGATTGACAAAATAAATAAAGGAGATGCTAGTATAGATCCAAGGGCTTTTTTAATTTTGGATGATTGTCTTTATGATAATACATGGGCAAAAGATAAATGGATGAGATCTGTCTTTATGAATGGAAGACATTACAAACTATTATTTTTGCTTACTATGCAGTATGCTCTTGGTGTCCCTCCTAATTTAAGGACAAATATTGATTATGTGTTTATTTTAAGGGAAAATTATGTTTCAAACAGAAAAAGACTTTATGAACATTATGCTGGTATGTTTCCTAACTTTGACATGTTTTGTCAGGTGATGGATCAATGTACGGAGAATTATGAATGTTTAGTTATTAATAACAATGCTAAAAGTAATAAATTAGAAGATCAAGTTTTCTGGTATAAAGCAGAAAAAAGACCTGACTTTAGAATAGGATCTCAACAATTTTGGGATTATTCAAATAAAAATTTTTCAGAAGAAGAAAGAGTAGAAAATGATTTTAGCGGTCGTAAAAAAACAACAGCACTTACAGTTAATAAATTATATTAATTTATAGTTTTTCAACAGCCGAAAGAATAGAATCTTTACTTCTGTCTCCAACATTAATTTCATTAAGACTAGAACCATCCTTTATCATGTAAGTTGGGAATCCCTTTACTTTACCTTTAAATTCTTTAAAACCTTCAGAACTTTGCTCAGTTAATACAAAATTAACTGGTCTTCCCGAAGATGTTGTTACATCTGTCATTTTTACTAACTCTTCAAATGGAGCAAGCGCATTCTGAGAATGTCCACACCATTCGGCATAAACCATATGAACCTCCAAAGGAGCGCCACCCTGTGTCTGAGGACTTCCACCATTCCCTAGCATGTTAGGGACAGTTGATCCTTCAGAAAGAGAAGGCATCTGCGAATCAATTGGGGCATCTGGAACATTGGGGTCAGCATTTCTCTTAGAAAAAAGAGCATTGAGGTATTCAATTTCTTTAAGTTCAAGAATGCTTCCAAAGTTTGGAGCACTTGGAGAAGAAAAAACTTTTCTCTTATCCCAACCTGTCAATCCGCTTTCTGGTTGTTCCATATTTCCTTGTGGTGGAGGAGGAATTGGAGGATCTCCGGAGACTTGAGGTGTAGGTGGGGGTAGTGGTTCATCAACTTTTTCGGGTTCAGGAGTCTCTTCTTCTATATTTTCTAATAATACACCACCTGGTCCCATAGATTCAAACCCTTCTTTAGTAGCCCTACATAAAAATATTAGTGCTAAAAACAAAATAATAAAAACATGTATATCGTCCATTATATTATTTATATATATATTTTTTTCAGTTTTACTAATTTATTATTTTTAAATCTTCTAATTTCCATAATTCACAATTGTTTCCTGAAATTTTTCTTTTAATTATGAATGGAAGTTTCTTCATATCTAATTCTTTTAGAGCTATATCATAGATTGATGAATAACTTTCTGGATTACTTATGAAAGGAATGCCTCCATTTGATAGTTGCTGGACTCTTTCTGAAATAATACGTGTTTTTTCATATTTAGACAATACAGGACTTGTCTTAAAGTTTTTCCTTTTTGTAGCATATGTTTTGTAAAATTCATTGATGTCTATATCACCATCGCCAAGAATATCATTTACAACTTCTTGTTCATATTCTTCATCTTCTGAATCTGAATTTTTTTCTTCAAAAGGCGGATCTTCCATTATATATCTTCTATTATTTTTTTATTCTTTAATTATATTATTTTCAAATTTATTTAACGATTTTTCCATTTTTGATTACAATGTTTACAAATATACATATAACTTAATTTTTCAGTATCGTATTTTATATAAATTATTTCTGTTTCAACTTTACTATCTGTATTACATATACAATCTTCATTTGGACACTTTATATTTGGATTATCTTTGATAACTGGTAGAGTGATGTCTTCTATTAAATAAGGGTTTGTGTTTATAATATCACTTAATTCAATAGTGGATTCGTTTGTATAGATACATTTTTTACCTTCATCAAAATCTTTTTTGTTTGAACAACATTTACAACCTAGATATAACTTAGAATTTTCTTCATCTGAGTATATGTCCATGATATTGTTACACTTATCGCAGAAATTAAGTTCCATCTTCTTTAGTTTTATATAATATTTATTATTTTAAATCAAATTTTAACAATTTATTCTCTCTATATTTTTTGATAATTCTGTATAACATAGTTTTGTATTAATTCGATAAATTGGAACCGTAGCGAATGAATCTTTATAATATTTACAATAATCTTTTACTTTTTCAACAATTAATTTTCTTCCTACTTTATTTAATTCATTATCCATCTCTTCTTTAAAATTCGCAAATAATTCATGTGGATCAAAATAATTTTTCAATAATAAAGTATTATAATTTTCAAACCTTATTATTTCATTATAGAGTGTATTTGTATGAGATTCATTTTTTTCTTGACCTGGTTCATGATGTAAAGGGTTCTTATCTAAAAGAGATTGTATTGTTAATAATACTGTTGTAATGTCCATGATACTTGTCCATTTCGGTCCACTCCATGTTCCTAGAATAGAAAGACATACTTTACCATATCCACTTGAATGTCTTCCTACATATAAGTTGGGATGTATTCTTACATTATTTCTTGAAATATAACTTACATCTGGGGGAGAATAAGGATAATTTTTTGGAAATGTTATATTAAAAAACAAAAAACCATTTTCATAAAGACTATCTTTTGGACCAGTTATCATAGCTTTCGCATTTAACATATTTTCTTCATCAAACTTAACATAAATACCTAAACCTTCTAATTTTTGATTTTCAATTTCTTTAATATCTTTTTTTAATATCCGTTTAAGGGCAGAACTACTTGACATTTAAACTAAAAGAATGTTTCTTTCTTAAATAATATAAAATTTGAATTATTTAATCCATAAAAAAAATACATAAAAAAAATATATAGAATTAGAGTATTATGGGTTATGCGAAATTACAAAAATTCTTAGATAGATTTCCTAAAAAAGATAAACACACACATACTGTATATGGGGGAGATATTAGGAGTGGTGCATATACTATACCTAATGAAGAAGTAGAAACCCTTCATAATCTTATAGGTAAGGCTATTCATATTAAAGGTGATTGTATTTCAATGGTTGAAAAGGTACAAGATATTACCAGACTTGTTATTGATCTTGATTTAAAATGGAAAGACGAAATAGAACAAAGACAGTATAATGAAAATGTTATCATGGCGATAGTTAATGATATCATGTTAAAGATTAGTGAATTTTATAAAGTTTCAGAAGAACAAATGTTTTGTATGGTTATGGAAAAAGATACCTTTCTTCCAGCGAAACACAAGGAATATAAGTTTAAAGACGGTATTCATCTATTGTTTCCATATATAATTGCTGAGAAAAAGACATATCGCACACTAAGAGAAAGCCTTATTAAAACAGATTATAGTGTTTTCTTTAAAAATGAAGGGTTTATTCCACCATCCAATAGAATGGATGAAATTGTAGATGAAAATATCTATAAAGGTGGAAACTGGTTTATTTATGGTTGTGGAAAACCAAATGAAATTGTATATGTATTAAAACGTATTTATAAGAAATCTTCTGATAATCTAACACGCATACCCATAGATTTATACATAGATGATAAAATAGAACTTGTGAAAATGAATAGTGTAAAGCTACAAGATGAAATTACAGTCGAATATACAGAAAATTTGAAAAGTAAAATGTCAGGTGGTAACCTTAAAAAAAGCATGTCAAATGAAAATGTTCAATCTCAAACTGAAAATATAGAGGTTGTCAATAGGGCTAAAACACATGATATTGAAATCGCAAAAAAACTTGCTTTAATTCTTTCACAGCAAAGAGCAACCCCACAGTCAACATGGATTGAAGTTGGATATTGTCTACATAGTATAAGTCCTACACTCTTATCAGCTTGGATTGGTTTTAGTAAAAAATGGGAACTTTGGGTTGATAGTAAAGATTGTGAAAAACAATGGGAATGGTATAATAAGAACAACAATCACAATTATACAATTGGTTCTCTTCACTATTGGGCTAAGAATGATAGTCCCGATGAATATAAGAAAATTATAAGAGATTCTTTGAGCGCCATAGTTCATTCCAGTGTTGGATCATCTGGTTCTCATGCTGATGTCGCAAATGTTATCTATCATTATTTCAAAGATTGTTTTGTATGTTCTAATATTAAAGATAATTCATGGTTCTATTTTAATGAGCGAAAGGGTGGTAAATGGGAAGAAACTGAGATGGGACATGAACTTCGTAAGAGATTATCAAATGATATTGTAGACGTTTACAATTATTATGGGGGTATATATAAAAATCGCGCAAATGATCTTTTACTTGAGGATGAAGATGCGGCTAAGCTTCAGTCAGATAAACATACTAAATGTTTGGAAATTCAAATAAAGTTGAAAGATTCAGTTTATAAAGACAAGGTTATGAAAGAATGTAAAGAAAAGTTTTATGATAAAGAGTTTATTGATAAACTTAATGGTAAGAAAAATCTAGTTGGTTTTGAAAATGGTATTTATGATCTTAATGAAGCTGAATTTAGGTCAGGACTTCCATCTGATTATGTAAGTCTTTCAACTGGTTATTCTCTACCAGTGGATATTAAGAATCTACCTGTAAAGCTTGATGAAATTACTGATCTTGTTAGTAGTATGGATGACTATGATGAATTAAATGATGCTCTTGAAGACTTCTTAACAAAGGTTTTCCCTATTCCACGTGTTCGTGAATATACAATGCGTTTCCTTTCAAGTTGTTTGTCTGGAGAAATTAGGGAAGAGAAATTCTATTTCTGGACTGGTTCTGGTGGTAATGGTAAATCAAAGCTTGTTGAATTGATTGACTTTGTTCTTGGAGATTATAGTCGTTCAATGGATGTTGCTTTCCTTACTACTAAGCGAGGTAGTAGTTCATCTGCTTCTCCAGAACTTGAAAACATCAAAAATGCACGTTTCGTCTATATGTCTGAGCCTGAAAAAACAGATCTTATTTATGTCGGTAAGCTTAAGCAGATGACAGGAGGAGATAAAATGACAACTCGTGCTCTATTTAAGGGGACTACGCAATTTAAACCTCAATTTAAGATTGTTCTTATGTGTAATGATCTTCCACAGCTAGGTGGTAATGATGGTGGTATTTGGCGTCGTATTGAGGTTGTTAAATATCTTGCTAAGTTTACAGATAATGAACGTTCGGTAAATCACGATAGATATCAGTATTTAGCAGATAATCAACTTACATCTAAGCTTGAGCAATGGAAACTTGTATTTATCATTAAGCTTTTTCAAAAGTATGTCGTATATGATAAGGAAGGGACTTGTCCACCACAGGAAGTCAAGGATGAAACTAAGCAATACAAGACTAGTAATGATCTTATTGCTAATTGGGTTGATGATCGTATTATTGAATGTGAAGAATTTACAACATTTGATGATCTTTATGATGACTGGGAAAGTTATTGTGATGATGAAGGTATTCAACCAAAGCAGAGACCTGATAAGAAGGAAATTAAGGGTGAACTTATGAAGATGCAAGATAAAACGGATTATGGTCTTGTTATTGGAAAGAAAAAGTCTGATGGCGCCCCTAATGGAACTAAGCAGAAGCCTAAGTTTAACTTTAAGGTTATTGATGATTAAAAAGATATAAAGATATATAGATATATAAATCTATATTTAGAGTAAAAATGTTTTGTAGTGATGCTCAAGTAGGTCGCACACGTATAAGTAAAGTTCGAGAAGGCTTTAAAACAAAGAAAACACATGTTCAACATAAAACAGATAAGAGAACAGGTCTAGATAAAGTTTTTTTACTTCAAAATGAACTCTTTAAGGAAGGTCTTGATTTAGATGAATACGTTGATTATCTTACAGATAAGATTGAAAAGAAAAAGTATTTTTATAATTGTTTAAATAGTGATAATATAGATGCCCTTAAGAAGAGGTATTCAAATCTCATCGAAAAGGAAAATACGCGTTTTAACCAACTTGGAGATGAAAAACTTCTTAATCGTAAGAGGAGAAAGCAGTTTCGTGATAAGAAACGTGCGTTAATTCGCGAAAAGAAAGCATCCCTCATTAATGAACTATACAATAATATGAAGAGTTCTCAATCTATGGGTATCCTTAGAAACACAGATGTTCTAAGTACTGATCCAGATAAATTTAATAATACAAAACTAAATTTGTTTACAGGAACAAGGTATATTGATACACAAGATAAGAAATGGGTTAACATTTATTCTAAGCTTTCTTCTCCATACACATATCATCTTTTTGACCTTCATTCAACGAGTGCCCTGAATGAGTATGTTTTTGAAAATTAGAGAAATGTTCTTCACATGTATTATAACCTAAAAGGAATGTTTCTTTCATGGATTCCGAGAAACGTTCAAAATTAACTCCAGAACCATCAATAAGTATTTGTATATGATTGATATTTTGTTTTACTATAGGTGGAGAACCATAGATATTGTAAAGTATATTCATATATTGTGATAAGTCGTTTATTTCTTCTTTTTCTCTATTTTTTTTACAGGATATTTTACTTGATAAAATATCAATTCCTATATAATTCTTTCTATCAATAATCTTTTCATATGGAAAGTTATTGTTTACACCACCATCAATGTAAAGACACCCATTATATTCAATAGGTTCAAAAAGTATGGGTATACATGATGTCATACATACAGCATCTATGTATTTTAGATCCGAAGAATTATCTTTATTAAGATATTCATTACATTGTTTATTCATATTAGTGACTCTAAAATGTAGATTAATTCCAACTAAATCAGAAAATTCTTTAAGAGTTATATCTGGACTTAAATCTTTTGCTTTTAAAACAGCATGCATTATGTAACGGTAGTCTGTTATTTTTTTAAAACCAAAATTATCAAAGAAATTTTGAATTTTTATACCTTCTATACCAGATAATTTAGCATAATCAAGTTTCTTGAATAATTCTACGGTAGATTCAATAGAAAATCCCATAAGTAAAGGTGTTAAATAAATTGAAGAACCAGAAACAAAATACATATCTTTTATCCCTTCAAAGTTATTCTTTATGATATCTTTTTCAAAAAGATATTTTAAGCTTCCTAGTATTGCGAGGCATTTCATAGCACCTCCTGAAAAAAAGAGCGTATCTATTGTATCCATTATTTTAGGATTAATATTATTTTTTTTTTATTTAACTTAATATTATTATGAGTTCTTTAAATATAGATGAGTTATATGAAACAATAGATGAAAAAAATACAAAAAGACTTCAAAAGTTTGATGGAATACTTAAAAACATCCATTCTAGAATTAAATACTATGCGAAATTAGAAAGAACATTTTGTTTTTTCCAGATACCCGAATTTATTATAGGAGTACCCCTTTACAACGTATCTGATTTAAGAAATTATATAATAAATTCGTTAAAAAAGAATGGTTTTCATATAGTTTACATTGATCCTAACTGGTTATATATAAGTTGGGCAAAAGAAGATAGAGGTAAGGTTGAGAAGAAGTCTAAACCTAAAAAAGAAAAGAATTATAAATTAATAGATGAATACAAACCAAGTGGTCAATTTGTAAATGACAATGAATTATCTTCTCTTAAAATGAAATCAAAACAATTATTTTAATAAGAACGTTTTCCTAGTTTATATATATAGTCGGTGAATATAAGGAAAAATATACCTAGTAATCCAAACAAAAGGACGTCATTGAAATTATCATTTATATTTGAAAATCCTTCAACACTTTGAATATTATTTACATAATTAGCACGATTACGTTGATAATTTAAATAATCTTGATAATCTTTATCATTTAAAAGACGTCTGTATTCCTCATTTTTATCATCATCGTCATATTCTTCTTTCTTAAGATTTTTAATTTTTTGAATCATCTTTTTTTCATTCTTTTCTCTTTGTTTAATTTCTGAAAACAATTCTTCATCTTCAAGATAACCTTCTACACCTTGAGACATAGAATTAAAATTTCTATCGAAATCTATCGCTGATTTTTCATTTTTCTTTTTCTTTTTTCCTTTATTCTGAACATTTGATGTTTTTATTTCTCCAAATGCCTCATCTAAAAAGCATCCATTCGCAACCATTTACTATATTATATATTTTTTTTATAACATAATAATAAATGATAGAAAGCGTATTCGATAAAGTAAATACAAATAAATATTTCGTTGGATTTATGATGATAATATTAACGATAGGAGGAAGATTCATTATTAGTGAATTATCCGAAGAACAAAAAGAAAAAATAGATACACCTATTTTTAGAAAAGTATTTATATTCTGCGCGTTTTTTATGGCTACAAGAGATATTGTCACGGCTACATTATTAACAATTGTATTTTTAATATTCTTAGAAAGTATAAACTTTGATGGAAATGTTGAAAAAATAGATAATAAAGATATTAGTAATTTAGGATATTACATTAAATATTAAGTGTCAAACCTGAAATATTGCTTTTTCTATCTGTTTCACCACTCATCAATGATACATTATCTAAATCAGGAATATCATCTGGTTTAAGATTCATCTGATTGATTAAATCATCTAAACCACTTGGACCATCCATTTCTTCTCTGGTGGGTTGTTGTCTAGGTTGTTCTCTTTGAACATTCATATTTCTCATTGGTGGTGGGTTGTATTCATTTTCAGTTTTACCTATACTCCCTACTGCTGCCTTAGCAAATTGATTCATTAAATCAGGATTCTGTTTTAATATATCATCCATACCTGGAATAGAAGATTTAAACATTGTATTTGTAAGATGGAACATAAAAGCACTACCACCAAGCATCATAAGTAATTTAAGTTCAGGTGCCATTTCACTCCTACCACCATACTTTTCAGCTAATTCTTCAAATACTTCGTCATAATCTGTAATGTTTTCATTAATACTTTCAGACCATCCATCTAATTTAACATCAAATGGATCAAACTTATTGTTTAAATACTCTAATCCAGTAATTGCAGCCATCATTACTTTCCTTTGTAATTTTATTGAATTTTCTACTTCTCTCTGTTTTTTCAACTTTAGATATTCATTTCTCATATCCTCAAGATGCGAGTTCATATTGTAATTCATAGTTGTTCGAATACCTTGAGATTCTAACTTTTTAAATTTATATATAAGATCAATCTTTTCATTTTTAACTTCTTGTGCTGTCATTGCTCCAAGAGGTTTGAAACCTCCATTTTCATTTCCTATTTGTTTACTAATTATTGGGTCTTCTTCAAGTGGTATAGATTTTATTTCTTCTTTAGGGGGTTGAATAAATTCTTTTTCTTCTTTTTCTTTAAAAAAATCATAGTCTTCTTTTTTCTTTGTATTTTCTTCACCACTAGAATAACCATTATCACTATTTCCAGAACTATAATTTTTATTAGCTAAAAGGTCAACACCGAAGAGAGCATCATCATTTGTTATATTTAATTGTGAATTACTACCACCACCGAGTATATTTTCATCAATGCTTATTTTTTTATCATCATTATCAAAATTAACATTAATATCGTCAATTCCCCCCATATTTAATAAACCTTAAATATTAATATTATCATATATACGCGCATAATAGTTTTAAATAGTTAAACACTAAGGTAATCAACTATATTCTGTGGCATTTCTTCAATCTTTGTATTATAAAACTTCTTTAAATTTTCTAAATTTTCCAAATCTCGCTCGGTTACAAAATTAATAGCAACACCTTTACGACCATATCTTCCACTCCTTCCTATACGATGAATATAGGTTTCTTTTGACCTGGGTAAATCAAAGTTAATAACAAGAGATAATTGTTGAATATCAATACCTCTTGAAAGTAAATCCGTTGAAAGTAATATTCTTGTTTGACCACTCTTAAATTCATTCATTGTCTTTTTTCTTTCATCAGTTGTTAATTCTCCATGAATCATAGAAACTGGAAAATTTTCTTCAAGAAGGTTTTTATAGATTTCATTTAATTTGTTTTTAGAGTTAAAATAAATAATACATTGTGATATACTTATTGTATCATACAGATCTTTTAGTATATCATATTTCCAATCACTAACTTTCATATTGATATAAAATTGTGTAATTCCTTCTAATGTTAACGCTTCTTTCTTTACCAATATTGATTGTGGTGAATTCATAAAACTATTTGTTAGTTCAATAACTTCATCTGGCATTGTAGCGCTGAAAAGACATATTTGACACTTTTCAGGAATACTTTTTACAATATTGTAAATTGTTTCTTTAAAACCATATGATAAAATTTCATCTGCTTCATCAAAAATAAGGGACACTAATTTGTCTGTAAAAAGTGATTTTTTATTTATCATATCTAAAATACGTCCAGGTGTTCCAATCACAATTTGAGGTAGTTTATCGAGACCGCTACGACATTCAAACACATCTGTCCCACCAACCACTTCCATATAAGAAACATCCATATATTTACTTAATTCTCCAACAACTTCTGTTGTTTGTTTTGAAAGCTCTCGTGTAGGGCTTATAATTACAACCTGTGTTGATTTTTCTTCTTCATTTACTCTTTCTAAACTACCAATTACAAAAGCACCTGTTTTCCCTGTTCCAGACTGTGCTTGAGCAATAACATCTCTATTAGATTTAATTACGGGTATAGAACTCGTTTGAATCGCAGACGGAACCTCAAAACCATAAGAGTATATTCCTCTTAGAAGGTTATCTTTTAAAGATAGATCTTCAAAAGATCCATTGTTATTTTTTTTTAATTCCTCCATTTACTTTTTATCTTTATATAATATTTAATAAATTATCTTTAATTGATTTAGATTTTATTTAACATTTCTTGAACTTTTTGTAAATTTGCTCCTGTAACTCTATTTATATAGTTTCTATTTTTGAATAATAAAAAGGATGGTACTGAATCTACCCTACATTTTTCACATATCTCGCTATTATCTTCATCTGAAACATCTATTTTAAAAAAAAGTATGTTATTATATTTTTCAGTTAGTTGAATAAAACTTTCCCATATTTGTTGACATGGACCACACCAAGATGCTGTAAAATAATAAAGAATATAATCATCCTTATCAAGGCTTGTAAAACATTCATCGCCAGATATAACTTTTATCATCTTTATAAATTATTATATATATATTTTACAAATTATGGACTCATAGAATCATAATTATAACTTTCATCACTTTCATAAGATTCTAGTTCTTCCATACGCTTTTCTTCATCATCAATCTCTCTTCTAATTTCTTCAATTCCAAAATTAACTGTTATATCTCCTCTATAGTTTCTATTTTGAAATACGGGCCGTGGTTCAGAGAAATCTTCCTTATTTATTACACGACTCCAATAACCAGGACCAATATAGAAACTTAAACGGTTTGAACAAATGTAATTACAAGCATGAACAACTTCATCTTTTCCACAACTAACGCTAATCCACGGCTTTCCTTCAATATCGCTCTTACAATGAATACACCGGATAGCATTATCTTCTTCATCGTTAACTTCTTCAGTTGGATGCTTCACAGAATGAGACATAATTTTTTATATATTTATTGTTTTTATTTCTTATAAAAATGTTTCAAATTTATTTTAAACTTTGTGTGATGTAGTATTACTATTTATTATTTTCATATATCTTTATACTATTTAAAAATTGAAACCTATTATATACTAGAAACAAAGTCTAAACAAAATGGATATCAAGCGTATTGATATTATTGATTATATCAATGGATATTCTGTCAGTGAACAAAATAGTGATATAATCAAAAGAGAACTTTATGATTTATACTCTATTGAAAATGATGAAAATAAAAAGTATGTAATTGATATTAATGTAGATTCTATTGTTTCAGAAAATAAAAAGAATGAAATAATTTATAATGTAAGGAAAGAAAAACTTAAAAAGTTAAAATTACTCGAACTTCCAGAGCAAAGGAGTCCGCAGTGGTATGCTATGCGAAAAGAAAAGCTAACCGCTAGTTCATTAGCATCCGCAATAGGAAAATGCCATTTTACAACACGTGAAGAACTTATACTTTCTAAAATAGAAGATAAACCATATGAATCAAATCCAATTACAGAATGGGGTGTAAAGTATGAAGATATAGCAATTCTATTTTATGAAGAACTTTATAATGTAAATGTTATTGATTTCGGACTTATCCCACATCCGACTTTTAATGCTTTTGGAGCAAGTCCAGATGGTATTTGCGATGATACTGGTAATGATGAATATGTTTCAAGAATGGTTGAAATAAAGTGTCCACCAAAACGTAAATTTACAAAGACTTGTCCACCTCACTACTTAATGCAAGTTCAAGGGCAACTTGAAGTATGTGATCTAGATCATTGTGACTTTTTCCAAGTTAAAATAGAAGAATATGAAAATTATGAAGAATATGAAAAAGATATATTTGTAAATGATGATCAAATTATTCATGGAAGAACATATTTGAATTATCCAAAAGGTGTTACAGTAAGTTATCGTAAAAAGGATGAACTAAAACTAACATACCTTTATCCAAGTTTGAACATGACAAATGAAGATTATCACGAATGGATTAAAGAAAAGAAAATAGAAATAATCAACAATGGAGATGAATACGTAGAAAGTAAATGGTGGAAAATTACGAGATATGAATGTACACTTATTGAAAGGGATTATAATTGGTGGACTGAAAATGTAGAGCATATCCTAAAGTTTTACAGTGATATGGAAGATTGTAAAAGAAATCCAGAAAAGCTTGCTGAACTAAAAGCAACTATCGCTGAATCAAAGAAAAGATCTTCAAAGAAAGAAATTAAAGTGGATGATTTCGCACTTATTTCAGATGATGAAGATTAATAATCATCGTATCTATTCAGTTTAGGTTTAGCATTCTTAGAATTTTGAGTCTTTTCTTTGTAAACAATTTTTTCTTTATAGACAATTTCTTTTTCAATACCTAAATATTTTTTTATTTCTTCTTTTCTTTCTTTTGATAACATATTATAATTTTTAAGGATTGTTTTTAAAAAGTAAAAATAATCTTCATCGTGGTTTGTAAATTGTTTTAAAATATTCGTAGCTTTTGCCTCATAATAAGCAAAGTCTTGATCATTTTCTATAATATCATCATGAAGTTTATCGTCTTCATCTTCCATCATTTCCATGATAAGGGCTACGTCAGATGTCTTTTCCATTATTATAATAAAGAATACAGTTTAGTTTTTAAACCATTTACTATAAAACAATACTATCTCCTTAGTAATGTTTTTGTATACATTATTTTTTCTATGAGAATAGTATATGGAATTAAGTTTTATACTTTTAATTATAATAATTGGTTATGTAATATTAGATAAATGTTATGAAGGTTTCGTTAGTTATCCCGATTCAATTGTTGACTGTAACCCAGAACCATATTACAAAAATATCAATGAAAATGTTTTAAAAAGTCCTCGTTTAGAAAGTTATCGAAGCTATTCTAAAAATAAAGATATGTATTCTCTAAATTCAAGAATACTAAAAGATAAAAAATGCGAACCTCAAGGTATCCCATCAAGTTTTTACTAAAATAAAACCTCTATCTATATTAAATGGTAATTAATCATAAGTTGTTATTTATAACTATATGTATATTTATCGCATATCGTTATCTAACTATAGATGAAGTAGTTTTTTTAAAATAAAATATAATATAAATTAAATGGAAACAATACTAAATAACATGATAACAATAATAATGGGTATGATTATAGGTTATCATTTATCTCATATATGCTTAGATCGTTTAACATTTTTGAATTACGTTTATAAATAAAAAAATAATTATCTATTCCTATAAAATGAACGGACCATCAACAAATATCAATGATATTGTTAATAATAATAATAGATTAAGTCATGAAGAATCAGACATGGTTGATTCTATTATCAATGATTTAAATTCTTCCAGTAGTCCCCCTACATCTCAGGAAAAAATGCCTCAAATTACCGACGAAGAAAGAGAAGTAATCATGAGACAAAAAGCAATACAAGAACAAGAACGCAGACAATATCAAATGCAACAGCAACAACAACAAATACAAAACCAACAGATGAAACAACAAGAAGAAATGATTAATATGTATTCAGAAATGAATCATAAAAAAGAAGCATCATTAGAAGAAAAGATTAAAGATTTTCTTTTTAAATCAATTGATGTATTTGTTGTTTTATTTCTATCAATATTGTTTAATGTTTCAAGTTTCTCAGAGTTTTTGAAGTTTAAATCTGTCCCTTTCCTTTATAATATAGAAAGTGAATCCTCTACAAATGCGTCAATAGTATTAAAAGCTACACTAATCGCCCTTATTTTTGGCGTCATTAAATACTTCATCAAATAATTCATTTTTTTCTTCAATAATCTTACAACATTTGTTTATCGTTACTTCTGATATCTTACAAATATCAGAAATATTCTTTTTTGAAATATCATTTTTATTTTTCTTTGTAAAATAGTAGATACAACCCGAAGCTATTGATGGTGGTGTGTTTTCTGAAATAATGTTATACTTAATAGTCAATTTACATATTTTAAGGATTTTTTCAATATCTTCTTCATTTATTTCAAGCTTATTACAAAATCTATTAATGAAGTCATCCGGTTTTGTAGATTTTTTTTTTGAAATGCGATTCTTGTTTTTTTTATCCATATGAATTATCTCTTGACATTTTTTAACACCCTTTGTCATTACATTTGAAGAAATTCCAAACATATCCGCAATTTCTTTTGAACTTCTAGGTACATCGCACTCTTTACACGCAAAGTAAACACATGATGCTATAATTCCTTCTCTGTTTGTGCCACGTGATATCTTTGTGGTAGAAACTATTTTGTAGATAGATTTAGCTTCATTTATGATTTTACTTGGAATATTATTACGTGAACATACACTTTGAATTTCTAAGAATACTTTATAAATACTTCTTTCTTTGTAAGGCATACCACTCCACTGTTGCATCTTTCTTATTTGATACATATCTTTTGAGTTAGATGTAAATGAAACTGAAGAACCTACAGAAGATTCGGGTAGTAAAGAGTTAACAGGCATTCCACAACGTGTTGGATCACTACTTTTATTATCTTTTGAACCGTAATATCTCCATTCTGGATGATCACATATATTTGTGATCACATTTGAACAAACTTTACATATAATCATATCATTATCATTTTGATAATTTTCTTTCAAATCACAACATTTAACACTATTTTCTTCTTCTTTTTTATCAAGTGTGGATAAGAAGTTAAAGTGATTTTCAAAATCCATTCTTTTTTTGTTTGGATTTTATTTTTAAATACTATTCAAATTTATATGCCAACTGAAATAATTTCTGGATTATGGATTGGCAATGTAAATGATTCTTTTGATACAATCTTTTTAAAAGATAATAATATTTCTATAATGATTAATTGTACGTTAAATTATGGATTTCCTGATTTAAATTTAAAAAAATTAAGAATACCTTTATCAAATAATTTAACTCCATGTGAAGATTTAGTTTTACTAAATAAAAATAAAGAAAAGATTTTAGATTATATAGAAGAAAACATTGAATTATCAAATATACTTGTTTACTGTTATGACGGAATATTAATTTCACCACTTATTACATCCCTTTTTTTAATCTATAAGGGATTTGTTTCTAAAGACAATATTCGAAGTATATTAAAATCTAAAAATAAAAATATTTCATTAGATGTAGATTTATCGCATTTTGGTTAAAAAAAAATATTTATAATATTATAAATATGCCTAGAAGATCAACCCGTAGAAGTGTTAATAGAGCAAATCGCCGTTCTACTAGACGTTCAACTCGTCGTGTCGCACGTTCAGCAAGACGTTCAGCCAGGCGCGTCGCACGTTCGGCTAGACGTTCAGCCCGTCGCGTCGCACGTTCGGCTAGACGTTCAGCCCGTCGTTCTGCTAGACGTTCAGCTCGTCGTTCGGTTCGCGAAGAAGGTGAAGAATTAGAAGGAGGTGCCCGCAGACGTTCAGTCCGCCGTTCAGCCCGCCGTTCGGCAAGACGTTCAACCCGCCGTTCGGCAAGACGTTCAGCCCGCCGTTCGACAAGACGTTCAGCCCGCCGTTCAGCCCGCCGTTCGGCAAGACGTTCAGCCCCCCGTTCGGCAAGACGTTCAGCCCGCCGTTCGGCAAGACGTTCTGCTAGACGTGGTGGAGAAGAAATGTCCTTTGAAACCATGAAAGGTGGAAATGGTGTATGTCCATTGGATGGTGCTCCACTAGAAGAAGGTTTCTATGGTGGGGATGGTGCCCTTGAAGAATTAGAATTGTAAATATTTAATTCAACCAATAATGTATTTTACCATTTTCATGTATTGGTCTTTCAGGTCTAGGACATTCTATCGTTCCTAACCACCAATCATCTTTTTTTTCATAATGTTTTTTACAGAATCCATCAAACTTTCCTGTAAATCCACATTGACCTCCTCTTCCAGAATTCCATATTCGTGCTTTACATCTATTTTCTTTACAATAATATTTTTCACGGTCTTTACATTTTTTATTTTTTGTCTTCGTTTGTTTTTCATCTTCAAGTTCTTTAAATTCAAAGTCATTTTTGGAAAAGAACTCTTCTATAATCTTTTCAAGTCCTTCTTTTTGTCCTTCAAAACTATCAAAGTGGTTTATTAGATCATCTTTCAATAATACTTTAAAGATGTCTTTATAGTAAGTGTTCATATTCTATCTCGTTGATTAAATTACCAACAATGTTTACTATTGTAATTTCTGTAAGTAAGGTTTCAATTTTTGTTAATATTTCTTCTTTATCACTTTTAAAAAACAACATACCTGGAAATTTTTTTTTAAGTTTTAAGAGTAAATTGTCATCTTCATCAAAATGCTCTTTACATGTTTTCTTTTTTAATTTTGTTGGATTTGCTAAAAGTTTAAATGTAATGTCTTCTGTATTTTCACTTTCCATTTGTATTAGAATATTTTAAATACTGAATATTTGAACTTTATTTAAGTTGTTTGTATTTTTTTTTATACTATTCATTGTCACAGATAGTTTTTCAGATTTAGGTGTAGTATATTCATTGTGTTTTTTTACCTTTATTGTATCATTAATTAACATGTTATCATAATTTATAACAATACCTTTAAAGAAACTATCTATATCTTCAATAATTTTTTTATCTTTTTTCTTAAGTTTAACAATCAAAAATGCCCCTTTATCGAATATGTATTCATATTCGATATTAATAGTTATACCTATCATTGAAACAAAATTAATATTGTATGATATCTTTATAGAATTTTTACTTTCTCTAAAAATTATTCTCTTAAAGTCAAAATTTTCTTTGATTATAATAAGCTTCATATTAGAATAAAAAATAATAATATAAAGAATGAAACATAAATAATGATAAATGAGGTTATCTTTAAAAGAAGAATCTCCAGTTGAGATAATCCATTACAAAAAATATTTTAATCTTAAAGACATCATAGTAAAAAGTAAACCAAATATTATAATACATGGTTGTTCTAATTCTGGTAAAACATTTTTAATAAACTATATCTTAAATAAAAATTTTGGTTTGACTAAAGAAAAAAATGAAGATAAATTAAATTATAAAGAAAATCCTAATTACTATTGCTTTAATTTTTCAAATCACTTTAAACATCTAATGATAAAAAAAATATATTCAATTATAAAAAATTATGATCATTATACAGATAATATAAAATATATTGTAATTGATAATTATAATGATATACAGGATAACATACAAAAAACAATCAAAGTTTTTATGGAGAAATATACAGAAACATCGCGTTTCATATTAATTACCAACAAACTTTTCTCTATTGATCCTTCAGTAAGGAATAATTGTTTTAATATTATGTTAAATAAACCAACTAGATATGATAAATATATCTATTTCAAGTATAAGTTAGATAAAGAAGGACTTAAATATAATGATTTCCTACTTTTGAAAAAATGTGAAAAATTTTCTGTAGAATATCTTACAAAACTTTATTGTTTTGATATAACATATTATGAAGATATTTATTCAAGGATACAAAAAAAGATGTCTTTTATCCTATATGATTCATTTAAAATAGATGAAATAAAGTCCCTGACAATGAATATAAAAGAATTAAATTTAGATGTAACTCGTTTGTTTAAAGATTTCTTTTTTAATCATAATTTTTGTGATTTTAAAAGTAAATTAATAATTAAAGAAATAGCCCATTACAATTATATAATTAAAAAATCATATCGTGATATAATTTCGATTGAATCTCTTTTAGTAAAATTATATTACATTTTGAATTATGTGTGATTATTATAAAATATTAGAGTTAGACAAAAATTGTACAAAAAATGAGATTAAAAAAAAGTATCGTAAGATGTGTTTAAAATATCATCCCGATAAAGATGGAGATAATGAAAAATTTATTAAAATACATGAAGCCTATGAAACACTCTATGATGATGAAAAAAGAAAACTTTATGATCTAAAATTAATTTTCAGAGATATTGATTTAACAGAAGATGATTATAATATTATTTTTTCTTATTATAATCGTTTTGTAGAATCGTATGAATACAAATTAATGATGCTCCTTTACAAATCTATACCCAAAGATGTAAAAGAAAAAGTTATAAGGAAATTTAAATATCGTAATACAAAACTGGTATGTGCTCAAAAAAGTATTGATATCACATATTTAGATGAGAACCTTTCTATTAATTTGGTTATGAAAAAGAGTGACTATGAAGGAGATGTTTTAAAAATTATTTACTTGTTTACAAGATATGGTGTTTATTATCTTTACATAAGAAAACCACCCAATAAATTAGTTTTCGATAATCTAAAGAATACATTTACCATTAATTTTTTTATAATTTAAATATTATATATGTTTACACATCCGGATATTATATATGACTACATATATCCCAAGATAAAAGGAAAAACGATAAAATCACAAGAATTAAATAAACTTTATAATTTTTTTTCAGATGTAAAAGTATTACCTTATGAAGAAATTGAGAGATCTTTTTCAAGTGAAACTTTTTCATCAGAATATGAGTTAAATTTCACTTCTGAAAAGATAAAAAGACAAATGGAAGATTTTAATATGAAATATAGATTTGTTTTAGCATTTCCAAATATGAAAGTAGAAATAAACATCTATACAAAAGAAAGATTAACAAATGTAAATTTCATAGATGAACTTTATAAATATATAAGTTTCATCTTATCAATTAATCCAATAGAAAAAGATATTACTATAAATTATCATTTATCTAATGAAAAGAAATTTGTTAAAACGGGTATATTAACAAAAAATGAAGTTAATTCGGGTTCATGTATAGATGATTATGAAAAATGTATTATAAATATATGGAGAAAAGAAGAGCTATTGAAAGTCACGCTACATGAACTTTCGCACGGATTAGAACATTCACGATACAATGATCCAAACGATTTAATAGAACATTACAATAAGAAGTATAATATGAACTCTAAAAAAATAAATTCACATGAAGCATATACAGAAATATGGGCAAATCTAATAAATTGCTTTTTAATATCTCAAAAATTTAAGAGAAAAAAAGAAGAATTCAAAAAACTTGTAACAATTGAGAAATTTTATTCAATCTTTCAAGCTCAAAAAGTATTGTATAATAGTCATCGAATGAATATTGATTTAGATAAAGATACAAATGTAACAGCTTACTTTTTAATAAGAGCAGAGTTATATCAAAGATTAAATGTTTTCCTTAAATTTTGTAGAGAAAACAATGAAAACTATGTAAAGTTAAAAAATACTAAACAATGGTTAGTATTTCTAAAATCAAAAATAAAAATTAAAAAGAATGGAATATTCAACAAACAAAAAAAATCTTATTTATTTAGAAATTTAAGGATGACTATTTTAGAACTTGATATTTCTCCTTAGGCCTTGGAGAATTGACCTTCCTTATTAGGGTAGTGGACCTTCATGTACTTCTGAAGGTTAAAGAAGGTTAGTTCATCGCCCTTCTTGATACGTAGAAGCTTCCTTAGAGGACCATCAACGTTGATGGTGCGCTTGTCTTCAGCCTTCTGAAGATTGTTTGCCTTACAATATTCGGTGATCTTCTTGGTTACCTCAGTGCGAGCAATGAGCTCATCGGGACCGAGCTTGAGGAAAGCACGGAGTTCATCTGATACAGGTCCAGGCTTGGCGAAACCGCTAGGAGGCTTGTTAGGATCAACTACACGCTTAGCACGTCCCTTCATTTTCTTCTGCATAACCTTGCGGTCACGAGAAACACGCTTTTCGAGTTGACGAACTGTTGTCATTAGAACCTTGAGAGTCGCCTGAGCAGTTGCCAACTGTTCTAGAACAGTCGCAAATTCATGATCATAGTTTTCTTCATCAACATCTTCTGGAGTGTTTTCTACAACAGCCGTTTCTACTGCTGGTTCAACGACCGGTTCAACGACCGGTTCAACTACTTTCTTAGAAGAAGTCTTCTTGGATGCTTTAGAGGAGGAAGTTTTGTTTGCCATTTTATTCTTTTCTATTTTTTTTTTTATTCTTTTTACCGCACTTATTATGATATAGTATATCATTTATTTCTTAAATAATTTAATATACATATTTTTTAATATATCTAATAAACTGCGAGCATTATCCATTGATGTGCCTCATAACATCTTCTTGAAACAAGTCCCAATCCTAAAAGAAAATACATAAAACCTAATTTCTTATCATCTTCTGTAAGGGCATTGTTAAATTTAGATACTTCATTTATTATTATTTCTTGTAATTGTAATGTATTTACAATAGAATTTACTTCAACCACTGGTATATTAAAAGCTAATCCATTTGGAGGAGATATTCTAGCTTTAGTTTCATATGATAAATTTAATCTATAATTCCATATATCTTCTAAATTTCTGTAAAGTCCTTTTAATTTTCTCGTATTTAAATCTAAAAACCACTCAATATTACAACCATAACCAAATTGTTCCATTTCTGAAAATATATCAATAACTTTTTGCTTTAAAATTTGTTCTCGACTTAATCTTACATTATTACTATTATTAATTATATCTTCTTCATTTGTAAGATTTAATAATTGTGATAATTTATTTGCCCTATCTTTTACTTCTTGAGGTATTTCTTCTCTCGTATATGGATTACCTTGTCCCATTTCTATTAACTTATTAAATGATCTTATATCAAAAAACCAAATGAAATTTCTATTATCTTTGTAAGAAAAGAAATATTTTTGATCTATATCACTTATACTATCATATGTGAAAAAATCATTATCATTATTACATTTCATTTTATCTTTGAAACCTTCACCCTTTAAAAAATTAATTTTTATATCTACATATTTCCTTTGTAACACCTTTAAAAAATTTATGTTTTTTTCATTCAAAAAATTTCTCGTAAATTTAGCTTCCTTGGGAATAACAATATCTTTATCATAAGAGTAATAATCTTTCAATATATTGAATAAATATGTTTTAGTTATCTTTCCCCACGAATTTCCTTTAAAAAGTAAGTCAAGAGTATTTGTGATATCTTTTTTTAAATAATCACCCTCTTTACTTGTGAATCTTTCAAATACAATAAAGTCATCGTATATTAGATATTCTCTCTTGTGTCTTCGACAGAAACCTCCATACAAACACCCTTTTACTTTAATATCACAGTTTTCATATTTACACATCCTATTTAATATCTTCTTTGAAAAAAATATTTAAGTAAAAAAAAATGTGCCAAAAAACTAAAATTTGAAACTTATATAAAGATATAGTATTATAATAAATTAGAAAAGAGAAAGAAAACAGAACAACAAAGAACAACAAAGAACAACAAAGAACAACAAAGAACAAAGGAAAACAAAGGAAAACAAAGAACAAAGAAAATGGCTATGTCTCCAAGCAAGATTGACTTCTCCAAGATCACCATCTCGGCACCAAAGACGATGGACAATGGTGGAAAGATGCTATATATTAACTATGGTGGTGGAATCAACTCGCTCTATGTAACTACACCAGAGGTTGAAGTTCCATTTGACCCTTCTTACTTCGCAGATAATGAAAATTCTGGTAAGTATTCAGTTAAGTTTTCAATGAAGAACTTGGATGAAAACAAGAGTATGAAGGATTTCCATACATGGGCAGTTAAGATGGATGAGATGCTTCTCGCAAAGGCTAGTGAAAACAGTCTTTCGTGGTTCCGAAAGGCTAAGCTTTCAGATGATACACTCAAAGAACTTTACACTCCAATGGTAAAGGTTTCAACTGATCCAGAAACGGGTGAACCAAATGGGAAGTATCCCGATTCATTTGCATTCAAGATCAATAAGCGTGATGGAAAGTTTAAGGATTTCTCTATCTATGATAGCAATAAGAATGTATTTGATATTGAAGGGACAACAGAAAATCCAACCGATATTACAAAGATTATAGTGAAGGGTGCTCTAATCAAAGTGGTTCTAAAGTGTAATGGTATTTGGGTCGCAAATGGTAAGTTCGGTTGTACATGGAAGGCGGAACAGATGCGTGTAAAGGTCCCCGAAGGTGGTCTAAAGGACTTTGCTATCATGAGTGAATCTGAGGATGAGGATGAGGATGAGGTAGTAGTTGAATCTAAGCCTTCTCCAGCAATGATTGAAGACAGCAGTGATGAAGAAGTTGAAGAGGTAAAGGAAGCAGAAACAGAAACAGAAACAGGAACAGGAACAGAAAAGAAGAAGGTTGTAAAGAAGGTTCGAAAGGTAAAGAAGGCAAGTGATTAAATCTTCACTAACACTAAGATGAAATAAACATTATAAAAAATAATAAATTTTTTTTGCGTAAAATTTGTGAAAATATATTATAAATATTAATAACTGCGTCGTTGGTGTAGGGGTTAGCATATCAGCCTTCCAAGCTGGTGTCCCGGGTTCGAGTCCCGGACGACGCACTTTGGCACTTTGGTCTAGTGGTATGATTCTTGCTTTG
>Ga0181552_10000725_pt1 | contig 25444 bp, 23 predicted proteins | sample 011ome_18_FD_130583 | JGI IMG/M metagenome (GOLD analysis project Ga0181552, IMG submission 130583) | Coastal salt marsh microbial communities from the Groves Creek Marsh, Skidaway Island, Georgia - 011501BT metaG (megahit assembly) | ecosystem: Environmental > Aquatic > Marine > Intertidal...
AAAGTCTCTCAAGTGAAGGTATCAAATTCTTTTTCTTACTGGGGTTCTTGCAATTCAAAAAATGAAATAAGTATAAATTGGAGATTAATTTTTTGTCCTCAATATATATTGAAATATATAATTGCTCATGAATTAAGCCATTTAATAGAATTTAATCATAGCAAAAATTTCTGGAACTTAGTTGACAGACTAATTCCTAATAGAAAAGATGCTCAGAAATGGCTTAAACAGAATGAAAACTATATGTATAGATTGCGCTTCGATTAAATATCAAGATTTACAACTGTTGAGGCGCCTTCTTCAATAAACTTTCTACGAGGTGCTACATCGTCACCCATCAAATTTTCAAAAATTTGTTGTGACCCTACTTGATCATCTATTTTAACTTGTAGCAATGATCTATTCTTTGGATCTAATGTAGTTTCCCAGAGTTGTTCTGGATTCATTTCACCTAAACCTTTATATCTCTGAAGTGAGAGTCCTTTTTTTCCTTCATTATTTATAATTTCTAATAATTGAGATGGAGAGTAAATTGTCTCAGCATAATCATTATTACCAATTAGTTTTCCTGGAGCCTGAAACATTGCATAGAGAGAGTCATAGTTTTTCGATAGAGTTTCAATAGCTTGTGATTTAATTAAATCCATGTCAATAATAGAAATATCGTCAACTCCTCTTATTTTTCTCGTAAAAGTGAAACCTTTATCATACTCAAAAGAAGTTTCCCATCCTCTTTCATAGTCAGGCGTAATCATATCCACTCTTTGGGATAAATACTTACAGGCTTCTGCTGAAGCTCTAGAATTATCTTTAAGCTTAGATACATCTAGACATCCAGCAATTGCAATTTGTTCAAGAAACTTTTTATCATATCGATCAGGGACTCGATTTAAAATACTTTCTGCAACTGAAATATTTCTCAACTCATTTTCTAAATCTTTATTTTTAAATATCGTTCCTTGAGATGTTTGAAATTCATAATCTTTACTTCCATAGTTTATCAAAGCATGACTTAATTCTTGATCATCCATTAAATATAATTCATCTTTTCCTTTTTTAATTTTATACAAAGGTGGTCTGGCTATATACAAGTGTCCATTTTGAATTAGCTCTCGCATTTCTTTGAAGAAAAAAGTTAGAAGCAATGTACGGATATGAGAGCCATCAACATCAGCATCGGTCATTATTACAACTTTATGATACCGGAGTTTTTCAGGATCAAACTCATTCTTGCCAATGCCAACTCCTAATGCTGTAATTAAGGTACCAATCTCAGTAGATCCGAGTATTTTATCAATTCTTGATTTCCAAGTATTTAGTATTTTTCCCCTTAAAGGTAAAATGGCTTGAAACTTTCGATCTCTTCCCTGTTTTGCAGAGCCTCCAGCAGAATCTCCCTCGACAATAAATATTTCTGATAGCTTAGGATCTTTTTCTTGGCAATCCGCAAGTTTGCCTGGGAGGTTACTTACTTCTAAAGAGCTTTTTCTTCGAGTTAAATCTCTAGCTTTTCTTGCAGCCTCTCTTGCTTCGGCAGCTTTTTGTATTTTCAATAATATTACTTTAACTGCCTGGGGATTTTGTTCGAACCAAATGGTAAGTTTCTCACTAATCAGACTTTCTACGACAGGTCTAACTTCTGATGAGACGAGCTTATCTTTTGTTTGAGAAGAAAACTTTGGATCTTGAACTTTAACAGATAATACACTAGTAATGCCCTCCCTTATGTCATCACTACTTGTGGAAACTTGGTTTTTTTTACTTACTGAGTCATCGTAAAAATTATTTACAACTCTTGTAACTGCGGATCTAAAACCTGATAGATGTGTGCCTCCATCTTTTTGTCTTATATTATTTGTAAATGCTAATATTTGTTCATAATAACTATCATTCCACCAAAGTGCACAAGAAAACTCTATATTGTTTTTTTTGCCTTCGATGAAAACTGGCTCATCAATAAGAGGTTTTTTAGATTTATCTAGAAATTTTACAAATTCATTAATACCACCCTCATAATGAAATTTACTTTCTTTGATATCAGCTTCTCTTCTATCAAAAAAATTAATTGAAATTAATGGATTTAAAAATGCCATTTCACGAAATCTCTGAGTGAGAATTTTTGAACTGAAGTCAACATTTGTAAACGTATCTTTATCAGGTTTAAATGTTATTTGAGTACCTTGTTTATCATCTATCTTGCCTAAGTCTTTAAGTGGCTCTACTGCAACACCCTTATTAAAGTTTATTTCATAATTATGACCATCTCTGTAAATTTTTAGATTCAGAACAGAAGAGAGCGCATTCACAACTGAAACACCTACACCATGTAATCCACCAGAAACTTTATATGAGTCTTGATCAAATTTTCCACCAGCATGTAATTGTGTCATTATTACCTCAGCCGCAGAAATTTTCTCTTCAGGGTGTATCTCTGTTGGAATACCTCTTCCATTATCTTCAACGGTTACTGAGCCATCGGCATTCAACCAAATATTAATTTCGTCACAGTGTCCCGCCAATGCTTCATCAATTGAATTATCAACAACCTCAAACACCATATGATGTAAACCTGTACCATCATCGGTATCTCCAATATACATTCCAGGTCTTTTTCTTACTGCATCAAGACCCTTTAATACTTTAATAGATTCAGCGCCGTAATTAGCACTTGCGTTTTTATTCATATGTAAATTATATATTATTTTTCACTTCAAAGAAAATAGTTTGGCCCGATATACTTTTGAAAAGTTCTTTTGATACACCTGTATACCATACCTGTGAATTCAATTGAACAAGTTCATCAAATAATTTTTCTCTATGCTTAGCATCAAAGTGAGCCATTGCCTCATCAATTAAAACTATAAGAGTTAAATCTTTATTTAAATCTTTAATTATTTTACAAACAGAAATAATAACTGATATTAGCATTGATTTTTGCTCACCTGTTGAGCAGTCTTTTGCCTCAATAGTGAGGTCTTTTGACTTAAAGATATTGAAATCGACACTATTTATATTGACCGATGTTCTTGATATTTCTCTATCAATTGATCTATTTTTACTCAAAATATTTGAATATTTCTCTTTGAACTCATTTTTCTTCAAATGAAAAAAATCTTTTTCAAGTTTGTGCGAAAGTTGAACATTGCATGAAGTAAATGGTTTTGTAATTTTTGATAAATAATCGTTTAACAGCTTAACATTCTTTTTTCTTTCATCTAAAATATCAAATGAAACATCTGATATCTTATTCTCAATAATTGAAATCCATTCTTTATTAGAAGTATACTGATCAAGGAGCTTTAATCTTTCTTTCAAAAGCTTTTCTAGTTTTCTACAATTTTTTAAGTGAATTTGGTTTATGTTAAAAATCATTCTATCAAAAAATTTTCTTTTTTCAGAATAGCTTTGAAGCATTACTTTTTCCATCACAGGTGTAACCCAAATTATCCTCAAATAATTTAGTAAATCATTTGATGTAACTTTTTCTTCATCAACAAAATAACTTATTTGTTGCTTACCTGAATCAGTTTTAAACTTTTTATGAATGTGTAAATCACCATGATTATATTTGAGTAACATTTTAATTTCAAAACTTTTAATTTTTGAGTCTTTGTTGACCATATTTTCATGTTTAGTATTTCTCATACCTTTGCCCGGAGAAAACATTGATATGGCATCTAAGATATTTGTTTTTCCCGCTCCATTTTCTCCAAATAGCACGACATTACTTTTATCTGAAACAATAAGAAGTTCTTGATGAGATCTAAAATTTAAGATTGATATTTTTTTTATTATTCCATTGGAATACATGTATATCTATATTCGCATTGGCATTAATACAAAGAATAGATTTTCGTCTGTATTATCTAAAATAATTGCAGGAGAAGTTGAATTTAAAAATTTGAGGTTAATCTTATCACCATCAATCTCATTACATATATCAATTAAATACCTTGAATTAAAACCAATCTCAACCTTTTCACTATTATATTCTAAGTCAATTTCTTCAATTGCAGAACCTCTTGATGTTGAGTCGACGCTTAAGGATATTTTATTTGACTCAATAATCAATTTTATAGCCTTTGATTTAGTTTCTTCGTTAATTGCAACCGCAGAAACTCTATCAATTGCTTTTTTTAATTCGTCATTATTGGTGGTAATTGATTTATCATTAGATTGGGGAATAACTTTAGTATAGTCAGGAAAAGTTCCATCAATAACTTTTGAAATAATTTGCATGTTATTAAATGAGAATTTAATTTTATTTTCATTTAACTGTATATTGATATCACCGTTAGCATCATCTAAAACTCGTCTTAACTCTTGAATCATTTTTTTTGGTATAATTATTCCGTTCATATCCTTAGCACCCTGCGGTAGAGGAATATCGTATTGAGCTAATCGGTGCCCATCAGTAGCAACTGCCCTCAGAATATCTATTGAGTTTTTCTGAGTTTGGTGAAGAAAAACACCATTTAAATAATATCTTGTTTCCTCGTTAGATATTGCAAATTTAGTCTTATCTATCATTCTTTTAAGCTCTGTTGCACTTAAGACAAATTGGATATTTAAATCATCATGAGAGATCTTCGGGAAATCATCTGGTGATATAGTGGTAAGATTAAATTTTGATCTCCCACACTTTAATACCAATGTTGAGTCTTCTTCTGATAATGATGCATGAATTTCAGATCCACTCGGAAGCCTTTTAACTATCTCGTAAAAAGTTGAAGCTGATACTGAAGTAGATCCATTTTGACCAACTTCAGCTTCTAAGTCATCAGAGCAGAAAATATCTAAATTAGTTGAAGATAGTGATAAAGAGTTATCATTAGTTGTAATAATTATGTTTGATAATATTGGAAGAGTGTGACGCACCTCTACAATACCATGTATATGCGATAATGCTTTAAGAAGATCTGTACTGTTAACTCTAAAATCCATATGAATATATAATTACTATTCTACAATCTTATTATCAATAGTTAAAGATTTGAGTATTCAAAAGATACTATGAAGATGTGATTATTTGAGTAAGTACACTTACATCCTCATCAAATTTTTCATTCTCAGATTTTAATTGGTCTATTTTTTTAACTGCATGTATGACCGTTGTATGATCCCTACCTCCAAACTTTCTACCAATCTCAGGCAATGACCTTGAGGTTAGTTTTTTTGAAAGGTACATTGCTACCTGTCTTGGCCTTGCAAAGGATCTAAGTCTTCTACTTGAAATAAGATCATCAACATTAATATTATAATAATTTGAAACTTTATTTTGAATTTCATCAATAGTGATTCTCTTATTGTTTGATCTAAGTAAATCTTTCAATACAGTTTTAGTTAATTCTACATCAATTTTCTTATTCATTATATTTGAGAAAGTTACTACTTTATTAAGCGCTCCTTCTAACTCTCTAACATTACTCACAATTGTCTTAGCTAAGAAAATTAGAACTGAATCATCAAGTGTATGATGGTTATTATTAGTCTTGAAAAGCTCAGCTGATTTCTTTTTAAGAATTTCATATCGAAGTTCGAAAGAGGCGGGTAAAATATCGGCAACAAGACCCCAGGATAATCTAGATTTTATTCTTTCATCAAAACCCTCAAGATCGCTTGGAGCTCTGTCAGAAGATAAAATTACTTTCTTATTAAGATCAAGTAATGAGTTAAATGTGTGAAAAAACTCTTCTTGAGTAGAATTTTTGCCAACCATAAACTGAATATCATCTAAAATTAGAACATCTACAGATCTAAATTTTTGCTTGAAACTCATGGTATCTTTTTGTCTTAAAGATTTAATAAACTGAAACATAAATCGTTCCGCAGAAAGATATAATACTTTAGCATTTGGATTTTTGCTTGAAATTTCCCAGGCAATGGCATGCATAAGATGAGTTTTACCCAGACCAACACCACCATATAAAAACAGTGGATTAAAATCAAATTTTTCTGATTGTGCTATTCTTTTTGCAGACGCAAAAGCTAACTCGTTAGAAGGACCAGTTATAAATTTATCAAAAGTGAATCTTTCATCTAGAGGCCAATCATCAGACTGACTTAAATTTGAAGATCGATCATGATATTTTATTGTTTCAGAACTACTTTCTTCTAGGTTTTCATGATTTGCTGATAACATGTTATCAATTGATATTTTAACGCGCCTAATATTTGGATTTTCAGCGTTTAAGAAAAAAATAATTTTATCTAAATAGTGAGACGTAATCCAGTCACGTATAAATCTTGTTGGAACTGAGAAATATAAGATGTCGTCATCAATAGATTTGACTTTTATATTCTTTATCCAGCTATTGAATATTTCATTTCCAAATTCATTATTTAATTTTTTAAGAACTATATGCCATAGATCTTTAACATTTATTTCAATAGGGCTGATTTGATTAAGATCCTGTGCCATAAAATTTAATTGCCCTCAAATATATAAAAATTCTATCTAAATAATCCAAAAAATAAAAATGAATTTTACATTTTTATGACTAAATTAAATCTGGCAATAATAAGCCCATAATTTTTTCAAAAAAAATAATTTCAAAAAATTTTTGGAAAACTAAACACAGATTTTGTGTTCAATTTGATTTTAACTTAGCCTTTAAAAAAATGAATCGCAATGAGAAAAGAAAAAAAATGTAAATAAATTTTAATATTAAATTTGCAGTCCAAAAATAAATCAATTTAGAGCATTAACTTTTTAAAGTACTTACATAACAAGATGTAAGTGTTAGATTCTAATAGAAAAATTATTTTAGAGATTTTATTTTATTTGAAAGTCTAGATATTTTTCTTGATGCAGTATTCAAATGAAGAATTTTTTTCGAAACAGCAGACATAATTTCAGATTCTGCAATTTTTAGAGAAGCTTGGGCTTCTTTTTTATCACCCTTTACTATATTTAGTTCAACTTTTTTTAAAAAGGTACGATATCTATTTTTTATAGACTTATTAAACTCAGTCTTGTTCTGAATTTCTCTAACTTTAGCCTTTGCAGATTTTGTATTAGCCATTTTCTTTTATTCAATTTTTTTGACAACGCGAACAATAATAGGTAGATCGCTGCGATATTACTATTCTTAATATTCGACCATTACAAGTTTTTTTTATGCAATTTTTACCTTCTCTTTCATAGACTTTTAGCTCGTTTTGAAAGTACCCAAGCATCCCATTGACCATTGAATAGTCATTTATACTTGTTCCTCCAAGTTTGATAGCTCTATTCAAGATAAATTTAATATTTCTGACTAGTTCATTACATTCATCAAAAGTTATAAGTAATGCTTTTTTACCTGGATTTATACCTGAACGGAATAGTGACTCTGATGCATAAATATTTCCTACACCCACGACAACCGATTGGTTCATAATTATTGACTTAATTGTAGTCTTTTTATTTTGACATGATCTTTGCAGATAAAGTGGATTAAAGTTTCTGCTCAATGGCTCAGGACCTAGGTGTTTAAATAATTTGTTTTGAAAAATATCCTTAGTATCAATAACAAGAAGGCAACCAAATCTTCTAGGGTCAATGAATTTGGCTACTATATTATTTTTAAAATACAAGGTCATGTGAGTATGTTTGAATTTTAAGTTTTTATTGTTTGAAGAAAGAATAATTCTTCCTGACATTCCAAGGTGAATGATGATTGTTTTATCATTATTTAAATTAATGAGAATATATTTCGCTCTTCTAGATATATTTATAACTTTTGTAAAAAGAATACTTTTTTTGAAGTTTCTAGTTAACGGATACCTCAGTTTTTTTGAACTTAACTCACATTTATTAATAGTTTGGTTCAATAACCTAGTTCTAATTCCTCTTATAACTGTTTCAACTTCTGGCAATTCAGGCATATAAATATATATTAAACTTTCTATTAAGTATGAATACGAGTATTTGATGTATATTTAGTTTTTATGAAAACAACTGAAGTATTTAATAAAGTAGCAAGCAATTACGACTTGATGAATGATATCATGTCAGTAGGTGCTCACAGATATTGGAAAGAGTGTCTTATTGATTGGTTAAAACCAACATTGGGAATGAATATAATTGATGTAGCGGGTGGAACTGGAGATATTGCTAGGAGATTTCTAGACAGAATAAATGGTGAAGGATTTGTAACAGTTTGCGATCCTAATATCAATATGACAAAATTTGGAAAACAAAAAAAATATAAGTTTGATAACAAAATTACTTGGATTAATGCTGCAGCTGAAAATTTACCTTTTGAGGATAATACTTTTGATGCTTATTTAGTTTCTTTTGGAGCTAGAAATTTTACGGATATTAATCAATCCTTAAGTGAAGCAAGAAGAGTTTTAAAAAGTAATGGAAGACTTATGTGTTTAGAATTTTCAAAAGTTCAGAATATTAATCTCGCCAAAATGTATTCAATATACTCAAGAGTAATTCCAGTAATCGGAAAAATTATTGTTGGTGATGAAAAGCCATACAAATATTTAACTGACACAATTGAAAAATTTCCTTCTCAAGATTCTTTTCAGTCTATTATACAAAATAATAACTTTTCTGATGTTGAGTATAGAAATATTTTTAATGGAATTGTAGCCATACATTCTGCATGGAAAAAAAATGATAAATAATTTTTTCTTCTTTATTAAAATTATCAGAGTATTTAAAGAATATAATATTCTTATATTAATAAGAAAAAATATTAAATTTAAAATTCTTTTTGATATCTTTACATTCATTATTTCATTTGGGAAAATAAAATCAAATGAATACAAAAACTCTCCCGATGGTATACGTATTGCACAAGCACTCAACAAACTAGGGCCATCATTTATTAAATTAGGACAACTCATATCAACACGACCTGATATTATTGGAAATGTTATAGCGGAGGATATGGCATTATTAAGAGATAGTCTTCCGCCATTTTCAAGAAATGAAGCAATTACAATTATTGAAAAAGAATTTCAAAAAAATATTGATGAAATTTTTAGAGACTTTAGTGAGCCAATTGCAGCTGCATCCATTGCTCAAGTTCATTTTGCTAAAATTTCAAATGAGGATCGGGATATCGAAGTAGCTATAAAAATTTTAAGACCGAATATCAAAGAAATAATTGAAGATGAAATGAAAAGACTTGAGTGGCTAACTAAATTTCTTGAAAACTTTCAAGAATTTAGAAGATTACAAGCTGGCTCAATCGTGAAAAAAGCAAGAGAAGTCATTAAGTTTGAACTTGACCTTAGATATGAAGCAGCTGCTGCATCTGAACTATCAGAGAATACTAAATATGATGATAACTTCAAAGTGCCAAATGTATTTTGGGATAAGATAACTCAAAAAGTACTTACAATTGAAAAAGTAAATGGATTACCAATTGATAAAATCGATGACTCTAAGATTGACAAGAAATTAGCAGCGAAAAATCTGATAATTACATTTTTAAGACAGTCTATACGTGATGGTTACTTTCACGCAGATCTTCATCAAGGTAACTTATTTATTGATGATGCCAGTAATTTAATCGCTGTAGATTTTGGAATTATGGGAAGATTAGACAAACAAAATAGGCGTTATCTCGCCGAAATCATATATGGATTCATCAAGCAAGATTACCACGACATTGCAAAAATTCACAAAGAAGCAGGATTAATAAATAAAAATGAGTCCATTGAGGATTTTTCTCAAGCACTTCGATCCATAGGAGAACCAATAATTAATCAAAAAGCAAAGAATATCTCCATGGGGAACGTATTGGTTCAACTATTTGAAATAACAAAACAGTTTAATATGTCACTACAACCTCAACTTTTATTACTTCAAAAGACAATGATAATTGTTGAGGGCGTTGCAAGAAATTTAGATCCCAATATTAATTTTTGGGAGGTTTCAAAACCTGAAATTGAAGAATGGCTAAGAGATGAATTAGGGATTAAAAATAGACTCAAAGAAACCCAAGAAACATTGAAATCTTTGGCTAGAAGAGTTCCTGACCTTCCTGATTTCTTATCTAGAGCTGAAAATGCGATTGACACAATTAATGAAATTACAAAAGAAAAAGAGCCAAGTTCAAATTATATTTTTAAAGGTGGGGCGATAATCTTAATTATATTAGGGATTATCGCATTGATATAAAACAATAATTTTTAAAAAAGATGTCTTTCATTTATTCAGTAAAGTAAATATATTTCAAAATGATGATGAAAAAAAAAATACTACTGATAATAACAGGTGGAATTGCAGCCTATAAATCTCTTGATTTAATCAGAAAATTTAGAGAACAAGAATGCGATATTACATGTATTCTCACAAAAGCAGGATCAGAATTTGTTACTCCACTATCAGTAGAAAGTTTGTCTGAGAATAAAGTTTATACTGATCTATTTAATTTAACTGATGAACATCAAATGGGGCATATTCAACTTTCGAGAATGGCTGATGTTGTATTAGTTTCACCAGCAACAGCAAATATTATTTCAAAAGTAGCTCATGGAATATCTGATGATCTAGCTTCTACAGTTTTAAAAGCAACAAATAAACCAGTAATTATTGCTCCAGCAATGAATGTTCAAATGTGGCTTAATGAATCAACTCAAAGAAATATTAAAATCCTTAAAAAGGATGGTATAACTTTTATTGGTCCTGAAAATGGATCAATGGCCTGCGGTGAATATGGTGAAGGTAGGCTAAGTGAAACTGATAAAATTGTTGAGGCAACTCTCGATTTTACTGAAACATATTATTCACAACCTCTTAAAAATTTGTCTGCAATAGTTACCGCAGGTCCAACACAAGAAATGATTGATCCAATTCGTTTTATTTCAAATGAGTCATCAGGAAAACAAGGCTATGTAATTGCTAGTCGTTTGTCACAGTTGGGCGCAAAAACAACTTTAATATCTGGTCCAACTCATATTGAGCCTCCTGCAAATTGTAATTTAATAAAAGTAAGATCAGCAAATGAAATGCTTAATGCGTGTGAAAATAATTTGCCTTCTGATATAGCTGTTTGTGCAGCAGCTGTCGGCGATTTCAAAGTTGATAAATTTAATAATGAAAAAATTAAAAAAACGGGAGATAATTTAAATTTAGAATTGAGTGAAAACGTTGATATTCTAAAATCAATTGGCACTAGAAATTCTAAAAGACCAAAATTAGTTATTGGATTTGCAGCCGAAACAAATAATTTAATTGATAATGCAACAAAAAAACTTAACTCTAAGGGCTCTGATTGGATTGTTGCTAATGATGTATCAGGTGGAAAAGTAATAGGAAAAAATCATAATGAAATATGTCTAATATCTAATCGAGGTATTGAAAATTGGCCAAAAATGACTAAATCAGATGTAGCAAAAAAACTATCTCAAAGAATTGTGAATTACTTTTCTCATTAAATAATTAGATGAATACAAATAATGTTTTAATTAAAAAGCTAGATACTAATAGCTTTGAACTTCCTAAATACCAAACTGAAGGGTCAGTTGGCATGGACTTATCAGCTTTCATAGGAGCTGACGTTGTAATTAAACCCAATGAAAGAGAACTAATCCCTACTGGAATAGCGATAAGCTTACCTCAAAATATTGAAGGACAAGTGAGACCCAGATCTGGTCTTGCATTAAAATATGGCATTACAGTATTAAATACTCCAGGAACTATTGATTCAGACTATCGTGGAGAAATAAAAGTAATACTTATCAATCATGGAAAAGAAGATTTTTTAGTTAAAAATAATGATCGAATAGCTCAGTTAGTTTTCAGTGAAGTAGTCAAAGTCTCTCTTAATGAAGTTGATGATTTAGATCAAACTTTAAGAGATCAAAAAGGCTTTGGCTCTACAGGCAAATAATATCAAATATAAATGTTTCTCATTTTAGGCGATCAACTATTCCCACTAAAGTATTTACAAGAATATAAAAAAGATTTTTTTTATATGGCTGAAGATATTGGTCTTTGCACTCATGAAAAGTACCATAAACATAAGCTAATACTTTTCCTTAGCGCTATGAGATCTTATCGCGATGAGCTTATTAGCAATGAATTTAATGTCATTTACAATGACATTAATCAAAATAAAAATTTATCATACTCAAATAAAATAGAAAAAATAATAAAAAGTAAAAAAGTAGAAAAAATAATTACTTATAAAATTTCAGATCATTTTTTTGATAGTATTTTAAAAAAAATTTGTAAAAAATTAAATGTTGATCTTGTGTTAATACCCAACCCAATGTTTCTAACAAAGCAAGATTTAAAAGAAAAGTTTTTTGAAAAAAATAGTAAACCTTTTATGGGAAATTTTTATAAACAGCAAAGATCTGAATTAAATATACTTATGAAAGGAAAAAATCCTGAAGGAAACCAATGGTCTTATGATGAGTTAAATAGAAAAAAATTACCAAATAAAATTTCAATTCCAAAGATTAAAAAAGTTTCAGAGACTGTAAATACAAAACAAACAAAAATAACAATTTCTAAACTTTTTCATGACCACCCAGGATCTATAGAGAACTTTAATATTCCAACCACAAGAAAACAGGCATTATCTTGGCTTGATGATTTCTTAAAAAATAAATTTTCTCTTTTTGGTGACTATGAAGACGCAATATCAAAAAAGGGACATGTTTTATTTCATAGTTTACTAAGTCCTCTTCTAAATATTGGACTTGTAACTCCAGGTGAAGTGGTAACTAAGGCAATTAAATTTGCTAAAGCTGAAAAAATAAAAATAAACAATGTCGAGGGCTTTGTAAGGCAAATTATTGGTTGGAGGGAATTTATTAAAAATGTCTATGATTACCACGGAAATGATATGAAAAAATCAAACTTTTGGAAACATAAGTTAAAAATGAAAAAAAGCTGGTATGATGGCTGTACAGGGATAGAACCTCTTGATCATGCTATAAAAGAAATAAATACGCATGGATATGCTCACCACATTATTCGATTAATGCTGATTTCAAATATAATGAATCTATCAGGCATTGATCCCAAAGAAATATTTAAATGGTTCATGGAAATGTTTATTGACTCAAGTGATTGGGTGATGACACCAAATGTTTTTGGCATGGGAACATTCAGTGATGGGGGAATTTTTGCAACTAAACCCTATATTTGTGGATCAAACTATTTATTAAAAATGAGTGATTATAAAAAAGGTGATTGGTGTGAGGTTGTCGATGGTCTATATTGGCAATTTATAGAAAGGAATAAAAAATATATTAAAAGTAACCATAGACTATCAATGATGGCACATTCTTTAGCAAAGATTGACCCTGAAAGAAAGAAAAGAATATTTTCTAAAGCAAATAAATTTATAAAAGAAAATACTTATTAATTAATCTAAATCTTCAATGAGAGATAACCTTGTTTCAGATGACATAACTGTAGTATGCAGATACTCCTGGTGATCAGTGCCCAATTCAACTTTTGTATCACTTTTTTTAAAATCATTAATCTGACTCTCATTCATATGAAAATGAAGGAAATGAACTGATGAAGTTTTTCCATATGAATCAGTTCTTTCAGTATCGCCTTCAGGTGTAGCGAAAACTTTTTCACCATTGATAGAAATAAAAATTAAATTTTCAACACCGCCTAGCTGACTAAGTGCATTTTTTCGAGTGATTGGGCTATCAATTTCAAACATAAATGTAGCAACAATTTCTTTACCTTGAGGAATAAGTGGATTGTAAGCCTCCATTTCATCTTTTAATTGTTCCTCTCCTCCTTTTTCAATATAAAGCATTTCTTGGATTTGAGCCTTCATGGTATAATAATTTTCAAAGTAAAATGTTGCATGAGGCCCCAAACTTACGCGCCTATTTTTTTTAATTGCTACTAAATTTTTTCTTAAAGATTTACGATCTGCTGTATACTGCTCAATAGATAATATATCTGTTGGTTCTATTCTCTTATTTTTATATGACATAGTCTCTCCAAGAATTTGATTATAGATTATAAGATTTTGATAAAATTTCGATTGGATGCATTGATATAATTTCTTCTTCTGTATTTTCATTCAAAAGACCATCAAGGTGCTTGCTTGCTAAAGGACACTCAGACACAACATACTTGGTTTTCTTATTCTTTATTTGTCTTGCCGTTGTTCTTCCATATTTTACTGCTGCTTTTCTAGTATCTTTCATTACTCCAAATGTACCACCATGGCCTGCACACCGTTCAACTACGTCGACTTTTGTTTCTGGTAAATTTTTCAACATTTCTAAAGCTTTGTTTCCCATATTTTGGGCTCTGGCATGACAAGAGTTGTGTACTGTTATACCTCCATCAACTTGACTTAAACCTTTTGTTAGACCCTCTTTTTTTGATATGTCAGAAATATACTGATCAATGTCATAAGTATGCTTGGATAATTTTTTTATTTTTTCATTTTCAGGATTTAATAAAGGCCATTCAAATTTCAGCATTAAACCACAACTTGCTGTCAAAGTAACAATGTCATAACCATCATCAATTAATTTACATAACTCATTTGAAACAAGCTCTGACTGTTTAACAACTTTTTCATGCTGTGCCTGCTCTAAGTAAGGCATACCACAACAACCAGGATATACAGGTTTAACCTCAACACCATTATGTAGTAGAACCTTTTCAGCAGCGATACCTACTGATGTATTGTTATAATTTACATAGCAAGTTGAATAAATTGCAACTTTTCTGCCGAATGCTGGCGCATTTTTATTTATATCTTTTGTAATATCTTTAGATTTTTGAATATAAGTTTTTTTTTCAAACTTAGGGAGTTCTGCGTTTTGATCAATACCTGTTAAAGTCTGAAGAGGTTTTCTAGTGATTAAATTTTTTTTATCTGAGCCCCAGTTAGCAATAGTGGGTGCAATACCAGCAATTTTTGCGTTTCGATCAATCTTGGCAAGTTCTTGCGGTATCTTATTAAGTTGACCCTTCGTCTTTTGAAGAGTTCTATATCTCAACATTAGATGAGGAAAATCAATATTAAATTCATGAGGTGGCACATATGGACACTTAGTCATAAAGCACATGTCGCATAACGTGCACTTATCAACCACTTTTGAAAATTCTTTGGAGTCTACACTTTCTAAATCCTCATTTTTTGACTCGTCAATCAGGTCAAATAAAGTTGGAAAAGACTCACACAAATTAAAGCACCTTCTGCAGCTATGACATACTTCAAATTGTCTTCGCATTTCAGCATCAAGTGCTTCTTCATTTAAATAGTCAGGATTTTTCCAGTCTATAATATCTCGTGTAGGAGCCGAGAGGCTTCCCTCTTTATTATCTGTCATGTAGTTAAAATGAGAGGTTGAAAACTCAACCTCTCAGTTAAAAAAATTATTCGATAGAGTCTAAAGTTTTTTGAAATTTACCTGCATGAGATTTTTCAGCTTTAGCTAGCGTCTCAAACCAATCAGCAATTTCATCAAAACCTTCTTCTCTAGCTGTTTTAGCCATTCCAGGATACATGTCAGTATATTCATGAGTTTCACCAGCAATAGCAGCTTTAAGGTTATCTTCTGTTGATCCAATTGGTTCACCAGTTGCAGGATCACCAACCTCTTCCATGAATTCTAGATGGCCATGAGCATGACCTGTCTCACCTTCTGCAGTAGATCTAAATACAGCAGCTACATCATTATGACCTTCAACATCTGCTTTTTGAGCAAAATAAAGGTATCTTCTGTTAGCTTGACTTTCACCTGCAAAAGCAGCTTTTAGATTATCAAGAGTTTTACTTTCTTTTAATGAAGTCATTTTTAGTCTCCTAAATTAATTATAGTACACATATATAAATTTAAAATAGAATGTCAATAGATTAGAATAATTCTAAACTGAGATTGATAACTATTATCAATAACTTAGTTATCTTCTAAGTGAGCAATGAGCTCTACATCTTTGATTTGCTTACCTTTAGGAGCCTTAGGCAATCCATGAATTTTTATTTTATCTTTTGGAATATCGATTAATAATTTTTCATTGTCAGAATAGAAATGATGGTGCGGGTTAGTATTTGTATCAAAATAAACCTTTTCACTATCAACAGTAACTTTTTTGAGCAATTTTTTCTCACAGAAATCATGCAACGTATTGTAAACAGTTGCTAAAGAAATTTTCTGCTTAGTCCTTTGAAGTTCACGATATAAAGACTCAGCTGTTACATGCTTGTCCAAGCCATTAAATAGCAGCTCGCCAATCATCATTCTTTGCTTTGTAGGTCTTAAAAAACTGTTTCTTAAAATATCTTTTACTGAATTCATAGTAATTTGTTTAATAAATAATTATATATTTTACAATAATAATACCTTACTCTAGTAAGAAATCTAACTAAAACAATGAGATAAATATTGCCAATGGAAAAAAAATCAAGCTTTACAAAAGAAGAATTATTAGAATGTGGCCATGGGAAGATGTTTGGTGTTGGAAATGCTCGACTACCCCTACCTCCAATGCTTATGTTTGATCGGATCACAAAAATAACTGATAAAGGTGGATTATTTGATAAGGGAGAGATCATTGCTGAATTTGATATTAATCCTTCACTTTGGTTTTTTGATTGTCATTTCGAAATGGATCCAGTAATGCCTGGGTGTCTTGGGCTTGATGCAATGTGGCAGTTAGTAGGGTTTTATCTAGGTTGGATTGGAGAACCTGGCAGAGGACGAGCTTTAGGCTCTGGAAATGTTAAGTTTGCAGGTGAAATTTTGCAAGACTCAAAATTGGTCACCTATCATATTAATATGAAGAAAGTTATTAAAAGAGGTGTTGTTGTAGGTGTAGGGGATGGTACAGTTACTGTAGATGAAAAAAAAATATATACAGCTGAGGGATTAAAAGTAGGATTAATCAAATAAAATGAGAAGAGTAGTAGTTACTGGCTTAGGTATAATTTCTCCGATTGGGAATAATGCTTCTGAAGTTACAGAGTCACTAAAACAAACAAAGTCAGGTATATCTTTTGATCAATCTCATAAAGATATGGGGTTTCGAAGCCACGTAAGTGGCCAAATTAAAATAAACCTTCAAGAATCAATTGATAGAAAATTTTTAAGATTCATGGGTGATGGAGCTAGCTATAATTATTTAGCAATGCTTGAAGCTATTGCAGACTCAAACTTAGAAGAAGATCATATATCTAATCCAATGACAGGCCTAGTCATGGGTTCAGGAGGACCTTCAACTAAAAACTTATTAAGAGCTTTTGATATTACTAGAGAAACAGGTCCAAAAAAAATAGGACCCACAAGCGTACCAAAAGTAATGTGCAGTACAAATTCGGCTACCTTATCTACTTTTTTCAAGATCAAGGGCATGAATTATTCAATAAGCTCTGCTTGTGCTACAAGTGCTCACTGCATTGGCCATGGATCAGAATTAATTCAAATGGGAAAACAAAATATAGTTTTTGCTGGTGGTGGTGAGGAATTAGACTGGTCACTATCAGCACTTTTTGATGCTATGACCGCTTTATCATCTAAATATAATGAAACCCCAGAAACTGCATCTAGAGCATTTGATGCTTCTAGAGATGGATTTGTAATAGCAGGAGGTGGGGGAGTTCTTGTTTTAGAAGAACTTGAGCATGCAAAGTCTAGAGGTGCAAAGATTTATGCTGAATTAGTTGGATACGGTGCTACTTCAGATGGTCACGATATGGTTCAACCATCCGGTGAAGGAGCTGAACGATGTATGATGATGGCAATAAAAAATTTAAACGAAAAAGTTGATTACATTAACGCTCATGGCACTTCAACGCCAGTAGGTGATAACGCTGAACTTGGAGCTGTCAAGAAAGTGTTTGGAGATGACGCACCTTACATTAGTTCAACCAAATCTCTAACAGGTCATTCATTAGGTGCTGCTGGAGTTCAAGAAGCGATATATTCTTTGTTAATGCTTAATAATAATTTTATGAGTGAGTCTGCGCATATTCAAAATTTAGATGAAGCTGCAAAAGATATGAATATATTGACAAGTGTAAAAGAAGGAATTTTTGATACTGTGATGAGTAATAGTTTTGGATTTGGTGGAACAAATGCCTCGTTAGTATTTAGGAGATACAATTAATATGGGAATTCTTGATGGCAAAAGAGGTGTCGTTATGGGTGTTGCAAACAATCATTCAATAGCATGGGGTATTGCACAAAAACTTGCAGATCAAGGTGCTGATTTATGTTTTACATATCAAGGGGAAGCTCTGCTAAGGAGAATAAAGCCTTTAGCTGAATCAATTAATAATAATTTTATTTTAGAATGTGATGTTTTAGATAGTGACTCCATTAAAAATACCTTTTCTCAAATTAAAGATAAATGGAAGACTATTGACTTTGTTCTTCATTCAATCGCATTTTCAGATAAAAATGAATTAAAAGGCAAATATATAAATTCAACAAGAGAAAATTTTTCAAATACAATGCTTATTTCATGCTTTTCTTTTACAGAAATAGCAAGAGAAGCATATCCTCTAATGAGCAATGGTGGGTCTATGGTTACTTTAACATATGATGGATCTCAAAGAGCGGTACCTAATTATAATGTAATGGGGGTAGCCAAAGCCGCCCTTGAGTCTAGTGTTCGTTACTTAGCGGCAGATTTAGGTGAACATGGAATAAGAGTAAATTCACTGTCTGCTGGTGTCATGAAGACATTAGCTATGGCAGGTATTTCAGGTGGTAAGGATATGATGAAGTGGTCAGAAAAGAATTCATTAATGAAAAGGAATATTACTTTAGATGAAGTAGGAAATTCTGGTTTATATCTTTTAAGTGATTTGTCTTCTGGCGTCACAGGCGAAACACATTATGTCGATTGCGGCTATAATAAAGTTGGTGTTCCAAAAGAAATTTAGCTCTTCTCAGTCAAAAGAGAATATTGCTTTGAAACATTCCCCTGCTCCATATCAACTAAAGGAGTTGGGTATTCACCTGTGAAACAATGATCCGTAAATTGTGGGCAATTACTATCTCTTTCCTCACATCCCATTGCTCGATAAGTTCCATTTAAACTTAAAAAAAATAAAGATTTTGTTCCAATCATTGATGACATTTCATCAATATTTTTATTTGATGCAATTAACTCGTCATAATTTGGAGTATCAATTCCATAAAAATCAGGATGAGTAATGGGTGGACATGAAACTCCTAGATGAACCTCTTTTGCTCCAGCTTCATAAACCATTTTTACTATTTTTTTTGCAGTTGTACCTCTTACTATTGAATCATCAATTAAAATCACTTTCTTATTTTTAATATATGAAACATTAACACTGTGCTTTAACTTGACTCCAAATTGACGAATACTTTGTGTTGGCTCAATAAAGGTTCTACCAACATAATGATTTCTGATTAAACCTAATTCGAATGGAATACCAGAAGTTTGAGAAAATCCTAAAGCTGCGGGAACACCAGAGTCTGGGATAGGGACAACAACGTCGGCATCTATGTCATATTCTTTTGCTAGCTCAGATCCTAAATTTTTTCGGTAAGAATAAACTGACCGACCATCGATGATGCTATCAGGTCTTGAAAAATAGATTCTTTCAAAAATACATGGGCGCTCATTTACACTTGGGAATGGTTTTATGCTTTCAATTTTATTTTCTGTGATAACAATTATCTCTCCATTTTCAACATCTCTTACGTATTTTGCACCAATTATATCTAACGCACACGTTTCAGAAGCAAGTACTGGTGCACCTTTTAAATCGCCTAAGACTAAAGGTCTAATTCCAAAAGGATCTCTAACGCCTATAAGTTTTTTATTTGTTAAAACTACTAAAGCATACGCACCTTGAATTTGAAATAATGCATCAATGAGTTTATCAGTAATGTATTCACGTTTAGATCTTGCTACTAACTGTAAAATTGTTTCTGTATCAGATGTCGATTGAAATATTGCTCCGTCATTAACTAAGTTCTGCCTGAGCATTGAAGCATTTGTAAGGTTTCCATTATGAGCACAAGCAAATCCGCCAGATGATAAGTCAGCATAAAAAGGTTGTATATTTTTAACAATGGAATCGCCTGTAGTTGAATAGCGTACGTGACCTATAGCGTTACTGCCAACAAGTTTCTTGATTACATTTTCTCTTGTAAAAAAATCTGATACCAGTCCAGGACGTCTTGTGCCATGAAAAGATTCACCATCGAATGTTACGATCCCAGCACCTTCTTGGCCGCGATGTTGCAGTGCATGAAGACCTAAAGTAGTTAATGTGGCAGCATCAGGACTTCCAAATATGCCGAAGACACCACATTCCTCGTGTAGTTTGTCTTCTTGGAAGTCAATATTTACCATTTAAGAATTGTTAGTTAAGCATCAACATCTTTTATTGAAAGCTTAACTTTGCCTTTATCAAAACCAATTACTTTCACTTTTACTGTATCACCTTCGTTGATTACGTCAGTAACTTTTTCAACTCTTTCTTCGGATAATTGAGAAATATGAACCAATCCATCTTTTTTACCAAAGAAATTAACAAAAGCGCCAAATTCCATAATCTTGACTACTTTTCCTTCATATATTTGCCCAACTTCAGGTTCTTCAATAATAGAATTAATTAGATCAATTGCTTTTTGAATAGAGTCTTTACTAGTTCCAGCAATTTTGACTGTGCCATTATCACTAATATCAACACTTGCGCCCGACTGTTCAATGATGTCTTTAATAGTAGCTCCACCTTTACCTATTATTTCTCCAATATTATCTTTCTTAACTTTAATCATTTCAACTCTTGGAGTGTATGGGCCTAATTCAGTTCTAGGAGCATCGATAGCTTTATTCATTTCATCTAAAATATGAAGTCTTCCGCCCTTTGCTTGATTAAGAGCTTGTTCCATGATTTCAGTTGTTATTCCGGTAATTTTTATATCCATTTGTAAGGAAGTAATACCTTCTTTGGTTCCTGCAACTTTGAAATCCATATCACCCAAATGATCTTCATCACCCAAGATATCAGATAAAACAGCAAAGCTATCACCCTCTTTAATCAAACCCATTGCAATACCTGAAACTGAATTTTTTATTGGAACGCCAGCGTCCATCAATGCGAGAGAGGAGCCACAAACAGTGGCCATAGACGATGAGCCGTTAGACTCAGTGATATCTGAAACTAACCTAATTGTATAATCAAAATCATCTTTACTTGGCAAGACAGCTTTTAAAGCTCTCCATGCTAGTTTTCCATGTCCGATTTCTCTTCTTCCTGTTGCTCCAATTCTACCCACTTCTCCAACTGAATAAGGGGGGAAGTTATAATGAAGCATAAAATTTTCTTTATAAGATCCCTGCAATGCCTCAATTCGTTGCTCATCTACTCCAAATCCAAGAGTAGTAACAACTATTGCTTGCGTTTCTCCACGAGTGAAAAGAGCAGAACCATGTGTTCTTGGAAGCCATGAAACTTCAGAAGAAATATTTCTTACTTCATCTAAATTTCTTCCATCAATTCGTTTTTTATCACTAAGTATTTGAGATCTTACAATATCTTTCTCAACCTTTTTAAAATAAGAAAGAGCTTCATTAGGGCTTGTATTTTCATCCTCAGAATATTGCTCTACTAATTTATCTTTAATTTCAGATAGAGCCGACTGCCTCTCCATTTTATCAACTATTGAATATGCATTTTTAATGTCATCGTTGTAATTTGATTTAATAACTTCTAATAAATCTTCATTTTCACTGTACTCAAATACCCATGGGTCATTAGCACATTCTTCTGCAAGATTAATGATTAAATCTATTACTTTTTTAGACTCTTCATGACCAAAACTTACAGCGTTAAGCATTACCTCTTCTGATAACTCATTAGCCTCAGATTCAACCATTAATACAGCTTCACTTGTTCCTGCAACAACTAAATCTAAGTCTGAATCTTCGTTAATTTTTGGATTTAAAGAAAAATCTTTACCATCATATCCAACCCTACATCCTGCAATAGGTCCCATAAAAGGAATTCCTGATAGCGTAAGTGCACTAGATGCAGCAATCATTGCAACTATATCTGGATTAGTTTCACCGTCATGCGAAAGGACTGTTAGAATAACTTGAGTTTCATTCTTAAAGCCTTCAGGAAAAAGTGGTCTGATTGGTCTATCTATTAATCTTGAAGTTAATGTTTCAAATTCTGTCGGCCTTCCTTCTCTTTTAAAAAATCCACCAGGTATTTTTCCAGCTGCATAAAATTTTTCTTGATAGTTTACTGTTAGTGGAAAAAAATCTATATCTGGTTTTGCTTGCTTAGCCGCAGTAACATTAGCCATTACAACAGTATCTCCATACCTGACAATTGTTGATGCTGTTGCTTGCTTAGCCACTTTTCCTGTTTCAATTGATAATACTTGATTACCCCACTTTATTTCTCTTGAGATTACCTCGTTCATATTTACCTTCTCTGTAATTTATTTTAATTTATTTTCGGATGCCTAGTTTTTGTATGAGTGAGTCATACGAGTCTTTATTGGTTTTTTTCAAATAAGCTAAAAGACTCCTTCTTTGATTAATAAGTCTCATTAATCCTGTCCTAGAATGATTATCTTTTTTATGAGTTTGAAAATGATTTGTTAAACTAGAAATTCTTTCAGAAAGAATAGCTATTTGTACTTCAGGAGAACCAGTGTCACCACCTGATCTAGAATACTCATTTATAATTTCAGTTTTTTTTTCTTTATTTATCGACATCTCTTTTTCCTATTAAATTAAAAATCCTAATTGGACTTATTTTATTATTATTTATTTTACCAACACCCAATGGACTAATTTCTGATAAAAATAAAACATTCTTAGAACCTACAATTTTAATATCAAAGTCCAAACTTACACCATTTTGAAATTTACGTGCATCTTCATAGTTTAGAAGTACCGCTGGGATGTCGTCCAGTACATCTTGAATTGAATGCACATAATCAAAATGATCGCCAATATGTACTAATTCTTTAAATTTTTCTAGTGAAATTAAATTTTTTTCATTAATTTTTCCAATATTAGTTCTTCTCAAACTTGAAACATGAGCAAAATAACCCATTTTTTTAGCCATATCTCTTGCTAATGATCTAATGTATGTTCCTGAAGAACACCTTACTTTAAATACAAATGTGTTTTCACTCGATCCTTCCAGACATTGTAATCGATAAATTTCTATTTTTTTCGATTTAAGTTCAAAATTTTTACCGTTTCTTGCAAGTTTATATGCTCTTTCGCCGTTAACTTTTACTGCCGAATAGATTGGTGGTACTTGATCTATTGTACCAATAAATGTTGGTATGCAATTTTTAATTTCATCTAGAGATGGATATTGATTATTGCTCCGAACAACTTTTCCAGTAATATCATCAGTATCTCTTGTTTCGCCAAATGTAACACTAAACTCATACTCTTTTATTGAAGATATAAACTGAATACTTTTAGTTGCCTCACCAAATGCCAATGCAAGAATACCAGATGCAAATGGATCAAGAGTTCCTGAATGTCCAATTTTTTTTATTTTAGTAAAATTTCTTACTTTTCTGATTACATCAAAAGAGGTTATTCCCTCTGGCTTGTCTATAAATACCCAACCATTCAAAGATTTTTCAAAACTCACGTTCTATTTCTTTAGATCTTCTTGAACTTTATGAGAATTAAGAAGCTCATTTATTTTATCATGGCTAGAAACTTGTTTATCATTTCTAAAAACTAATTTTGGCATAAATTTTAAATCGATCAATAAATTCATCCTAGAAGATATATGTTTTTTACATAACTCTAGTCTTCTAATAATTTCATCGTCATCAATCAACTCATGAGTAGAAATATAAATATAAGCTATTCGAAGATCACTACTTAAATCAACAGAGACAACACTTAGAGGAAATTCAAAATTAGGATTGAGCGGTAAATCATTTTTTAACAAAATCTGACTAATTGATTTTCTTATTACTTCCGCAACTTTTAGAGATCTATTAGATTTGCTTTTTTGTCTTTTGAGTATCACAACGTTTGGGAAACTTCAGTGACATTAAATATCTCAATAATATCACCTTCTTTATAATCTTGATAATCAACAATTCCAATTCCACATTCAGTACCAGCCTTAACCTCATTGGCTTCATTTTTTTCTCTCATTAAGCTTCCAATATCTCCAGTAAAAATAGTTTCATCATTTCGTATAACTTTTGCTTTAGCTTTTTTATCAACCACTCCATCTGATACAATACATCCTGCTATTGATCCAATTTTTGATACTTTAAATACTTTTAAAATCTCAGCTCTTCCAAGATAGTTTTCCTCAAATTTAGGCTTTAATTTTCCTGTAGCAAAATCAGATACATATTCAATTAATTCATAAATAATTTGAAAACTGGAAATGTTTAACTTATTTAGCCTTGCTTTCTCTTTGGCCTCTTTAGTAGCAGACGTATTGAAAACCAAAAGTAATGCATTTGATGCCATTGCAAGCGAAATATCGCTTTCATTCATTAGCCCGACTCCAGAGTGAATAACTTTAATCACAACTTTCTCGCTAACAATATCCTCAAGCTGTGAAACAATCGCTTCTGTTGACCCTCTCGTATCAGACTTTAAAACAACTTCAACTAACTCTTTTGAGGCATTAGTATCACCAAAGGCAAAATCACCATCAACAAACTTAACTTTTTTAGATTGTGATTTATTTTTTTGTATTTGACTTCTTAATTCACATAATTCTCGAGCCTTATCTTCGTTTTCAACGACTATGAATCCATCGCCAGCCTCTGGTACACTTCCTAAACCTAGGACTTGAACAGGTGTTGAAGGGTAGGCTTCTTTTATATTATCTCCCTTATCATTTAATATTGCTCTAACTTTACCCATTTCACTTCCAGCAACAACATTATTGCCAACCTTTAAAAGACCATTTGTGAGGACTATGTTGCATACCGGCCCTCTTCCTTTATCAACATTTGCCTCAATCACAACTCCCTCAGCATGAGTGGTTTCGTTGGCTTTCAACTCAGATAGCTCAGCTTGGAGTAAAATAGACTCCAATAACTTATCTATATTTTGACCACTCTGAGCAGATACTTCAATACACTGAATATCACCCGATAATTCCTCAACAATAATTTCTTCAGAAAGTAATTGCTCCTTTATCTTTTGAGGATTTGACTCGGGTTTATCACATTTATTTATAGCAACAATAATTGGAACATTTGCAGATTTTGCATGAGATATAGCCTCTTTTGTCTGGGGCATTACTCCATCATCTGCTGCTACGATTAAAATTACAATATCAGTTACATTTGCACCTCGAGCTCGCATTTCTGTAAAAGCTGCATGACCAGGTGTATCAATAAATGTAATTTTTTTATTATCATGAATAACCTGATAGGCACCAATATGTTGAGTAATGCCACCACTTTCACCAGAAACTACATTTGATTTACGAATATAATCAAGTAATGAAGTTTTTCCATGATCAACATGACCCATTATAGTAAC
>Ga0181552_10000757_pt1 | contig 25018 bp, 22 predicted proteins | sample 011ome_18_FD_130583 | JGI IMG/M metagenome (GOLD analysis project Ga0181552, IMG submission 130583) | Coastal salt marsh microbial communities from the Groves Creek Marsh, Skidaway Island, Georgia - 011501BT metaG (megahit assembly) | ecosystem: Environmental > Aquatic > Marine > Intertidal...
CTTTCTATTAATAATGGGTTATCTAATTTTATTAATTGATGTTTAATTTTTTTATTTAATTTTTGTTTAATTAATTGATCTGATGATTTTGTACCAGTTGTAACAAGTATTTGGGAGCTATTTTTTTTTTGTATTTCTTTTATCAATGTAATAATTGATAAACTTTCACCAATGCTTGCTGCATGAAACCATATTAGCTTCCCCTCTTTCTTTTTTTGACTTGCAATTCCATATCTTTCATTAATTCTATTCACATCTTCTTTATTGTTTAAAATTCTAATTCTTAAATAAAGTGGAATAAACGGATATAGTAAAATAGTGATTAATTTGTATATAAATATCATTCTAATTTAAATTTATTGAAAAGAATTTACGGATTTAGTAAGTGTATCAAGCTCTTTTTTCAATAAAATTTGATATTTAACGTTATCTTCTTCTTGTATTTCAATTGGCTCTCCCCAGCTTACTTTCATACTGCTAAAAAACTTTGGCACTATAAATTTATCCCAAGTATTTAATGTCCATTTTGACTTAAATCCAAGTGCAACTGGTATTATTTTTTTATTACTGATTCTTGCTATATTAATTATACCTTCCGCAACTTCATGGCGTGGTCCTCGAGGTCCATCAGGAGCAATTCCTACACACATATTTTTTTTTAGAGATGATAATATTTTTTTAGCCGCAATAAATCCTCCTTTATTTTTTATCTTCTCAGGATTGTTAGTCGAACCTCTTATCGTTTTAAAGCCTAGATAAGATATTACCCTAGAAATAATATCACCATCTTTATGTTTTGAAATTAATACTAAAATATCAAGATCATTTTTCCAAGTGAAAGGACACATCAGTAATTGATCATGCCAAAAAGCATATATAAAATTTTCATTATTTTTACTCAATGAGTCAATTTTTGATTGATTAGAAAATGTGACTCTAGATGTATAATACGTTAGTAAAATATACATTATTCCAATTAATGAAATAGTCTGCTTTATAAAAAAATTGTCTAAAATTTTTTTAAACACTTTAAATTTCTCTTTTATATAAATTTGAATAAAGATCGCCTTTTTTTATTAACTCTTCGTGCGATCCTGTTTCAATTATTTTACCTTGATGAAATACGACAATTTTATTTGCATCGATGATCGTGCTAAGTCTGTGTGCTATAACAATAGTAGTTCTATTCTGCATTAATTTTTTTACTGCTTCTTGAATTAGATGCTCTGATTCATTGTCAAGACTTGAAGTTGCTTCGTCTAGTAATAAAATTGGGGCATCTCTCAAAAAAGCTCTAGCAATAGAAATTCTTTGTTTTTGTCCTCCAGATAGACTGTAGCCTTTCTCGCCAACAACAGTTTCATATTGATCTGGTAAGCTCATTATAAATTCATGTGCAGCCGCTGATTGAGATGCACTAACTATTTCTTCATAGGAGGCATTTATATTTCCATAGCTTATATTTTCTCTAATTGATACATCAAATAATTTTGGGTCCTGACTTACAAGACTGATACAAGATCTTAGTGACTCTAGCGTGACATTTTTTATTTTTTGTCCATCAATTTCGATTGACCCACCCGATGGGTCATAAAACCTTGGTATTAGATTTAGACAAGATGATTTGCCCGCACCACTTGGACCAACTAAAGCAGTTGTTGTTCCGGGTTCAATTGTAAGGTTGATATTTTTTAGAGCAAAACTACTATCTTGATCATATGAAAGAGATACATCTTTAAATTTAATGTTTCCGTTAGAGACATTAAGACGATCAGCTTTGGCAACTTCTTTTATGTGACTTTCCTGATCCATTAAATTAAAAATTCTTATAGCAGCTGCAAAACCCTCTTGAATAGTAGTATTAATTGTAGATAGTCTTTTTAGAGGTTGAAAGCTGAGCATCATAGCTCCCAAGAACGATATAAATTCATTTAATTCTAGCTCTCCTTGTAACCCTCTAATACCAGCGTAATAAAGCGCTCCTGCGATACCAAAACCTGCTAAAAATTCAGAAAAAGGTGAAGCGGCAGCCCTTGTTTTTATTCCCTTTATTATAAGCTTCATACGTTTATAAATTGAAGAGCTTACTTTTTTAATTTCTACTTCTTCTTGCTGATACGCTTTTACAACTCTTTGACCATCTAAATTTTCAGATAAGAGGGATGCGAGTATTCCTGTTTCTATTTGACCCTCAGTTGAAGTTTTTTTCATTCGCTTACCAAGTTTCCTTGAAAATAATCCTACAAGTGGAATTGCAATTAATGAAACAGTAGCCAATCTCCAGTCCTGATAGTACATGACTCCTATAAGACAAATAAGTGTCAATAAATCTCTTAATCCGTTTGCTAAACTACTACTGACAGAATCCTGTAAAAGAGTGACGTCATATAGAAAGTTAGAAATTAATTTACCAGAATGATTTTTTTGAACCCAAGCATGGTCAGAATATATTATTTTGGTAAACATTTTAATTTGAGTGTCAGCGATAATCTTTTGAGCAACTTCTCCAAGAATTGCTGATTGCATATAGGTTGCAAAACTTTTTAATAGTAAAGTTAAGATTATTGCAATTGGAATAATCATTAACATTTCACTATCTTTTTCTAGAAAAATTTTTTCAATAGCTGGGTCTAAAATCCATGCAGTTAATCCTGTCGTTAATGCTGTAATGACCATAAAGAAAAATGAACTTGATAATTTAACGGTGTAAGGCTTAACACTATCTTGGAATAGTCTTTTGAGAATTTGATAACCGGTCATGATAGGGTAAAGATTATTTTTATATGAAGAAATTGCAATGTGAAGATTTTATCTTAAAAAATGACTATTTTCCAGCCAAAGTCATATTTTCTACTCTTATAGTAGGCGCATTTGATCTTGCTTTAAACTCTAAATCGTTTGCAGCACTTAAGTTTAAAAACATATCTTTTAAATTTGAAGCAATTGTTATCTCACTTACAGGATATTGAATTTCACCATTTTCAATCCAAAGTCCTGAAGCTCCCATACTGTAATCACCTGTTATAATATTTACACCCATGCCAATAAGTTCTGTAACATAGAAACCTGAATTAGTTGATTTTATCATATCATCATAGGAATGAATTCCATTTGCCATAAATAAGTTAGAAGTACTTATTCCTGGAGGAGATCCTACACCTCTCGAAGCATTACCTGTCGATTTTAAATTAAGTTTTTTTGCTGTTGAAGTGTTAAGAAGCCATGTTTGGAGAACACCATTTTTTACAATCTCTTTTTTATTTGTTCTTAACCCTTCTCCATCAAAAGGACGCGAGCCAAGGCCTTTAGGAATTTTAGGATCATCAATAATATTAATTTCTTTACTGAAAATTTGTTTTCCTAAAGAATCCTTCAAGAAACTTGTACCTCTAGCAATAGAATTTCCTGAAACTGCCGAAGCTAAATAACCAATTAAGTCGTCACTTATTCTTTTGTCAAAGATGACAGGAGTTTTGCATGATTTAATTTTTCTTGGATTTAATCTTTTAATAGCTTTCTCAGCTGAAGCTTTTCCCACTTCAAATGGTGAAAGTAAGTCATCAATATGTCTTGAAACTGCATAATCATAATCTCTTTCCATTTGTTGGCCTTCTCCAGCAATTACAGAACATGAAATTGAATTTGACGATGATTTATATCCACCACTAAATCCCTTATTGTTTGCAATAAAAAACTCGCTCTCCGAGAATGAAGAACCTGAACCTTCAGAATTAGTAATCCCTTTAATTTCTAAAGCCGACTCTTCACACTGTCGTGCCATTTCAATTAATGTATTTGTATCTGTTTGGATATCTTGCAATAAATTTAAATCATGTATTTCTGTCTCATATAAATTGGGATCTCCCAAACAAGCAGTTTCATCTTCTGGAGCAAGCTTCGTCATTTGTATTACGCGAGCAATAAGTTTATCAATATTACTTTCGTCATGATCAGACGATGATATAAATGCTTGCTTATTTCCAATGAGAGCCCTAATACCAAAAGTACTACCATTTGACTCTTCGATATCTTCAACTTTACCCAGCCTATATGCAATTGATTTTGAAAACCCTTTTGCAAGAACTACATCACAATCTGTGGCACCAGCTTTGATTGTTTTATCTATTATTTTTTGAGATGTAGATTCAAAACTCATAATTAAATATTAGTTAATAATATTTGTTAGTAAAGCACAGCTTAGAAGAAGTCCAATATATTGATTACTTTTAAACAAAGCTAAGCAAACAGCTGGATCGTTAGTATTTAATTGCATTACTTGTCTATATAATAGTAACCCAATAAAAAACAAACCCAAGAAATAATAGAAACTCATATTTAACAATAAACCAAAAATGAAAAGCATTATTAACATTGAAGAATAGAAAAAAAATATCCACATTCTTACTTTATTTTTAAATAGAAGCGCTGTCGATTTAATACCAATTTTCAAATCATCTTCAATATCTTGGATAGCGTATATAGTATCATATCCGAGCGTCCAAAAAATTCCAGCGCTGTATAAACATAGTAAAGAAAAATTAAGATTACCAGTTACTGAACTGAAACCAATTAAAACGCCCACATTAAAAGTAATACCCAATAGTAGCTGTGGCCAGTATGTAACTCTTTTTGAAAGCGGATAAAGAACTAGCAAAAAGAATGAAATCAAGCCAATAAAAATTGAAATCAAATTTAATGAAAGCAGTATTAATAATCCTAGTCCTGATAAAAAACAAAAAAATAAAACGGCTTCAGAAACTTTTATTCTACCAGAGGCGATAGGACGATCTTTTGTTCTTACAACACTTTTATCTAAATTTTTATCAAATATATCATTAACAATACATCCAGCCCCTCGCATTATGATTGATCCTATTAGAAAGAGTAATATAAGAAAAATATTACCTATTAACTCACTGTAAGAGTTTGTGGCCGCCAAAACTCCCCAGGCACATGGGAAAAAAAGCAAATATATACCGATTGGCTTATCAAGCCTCATCAATAAAAGTAAATTTTTTTGATATTTGAACATAATTTTTCTCATTAATGTATATAAATAGTAATTGTTTATAATCAAATATGAAAATCAAGAATAGAATTTACTTAAACAGAGAAATATCGAAAAATCAGCTAATTGAATTTGACTCTAGGCATTCTCATTATCTATCAACTGTGTTGAGATCTAAGATTGGGGATAATGTCAGTGTGTTTAACGAAAATGTTGAGTATGTAGTAGAATTATCAAGTGTTCACAGAAAAAAAGTTAGAGGAACTACTATTGAAAGAATTAAAACATTAAGATTAAATAATCCTCTAACATTATACTTTTCTCCAATTAAAAAAGTACCGACTGAGATTATTATTCAAAAATGTACAGAAATTGGTGTTACAAATTTTCAGCCGATTATTATGGAGCGGACTCAATTTAAAACATTTAATATTGACCGTTTAAAGTTAATTGCAATTGAAGCAATTGAACAGTCAAATCAAACATTAATTCCTCAAATAAATGTTCCTATACATTTTGAAGATTTTATAAAAAGAAATAGTGCTAATATCTTAGCTTGCTGCTTGATAGAAGAAGCAAATAACATGAGTCAAATCTTTGATAAAAATAAGATTGATATAAAGGGAATATTAATAGGTCCAGAAGGTGATTTTTCGGACAAAGAAATAAATGCAATTCGGCATAACAAATTTATTATACCTATCACACTTGGAAATAATGTTTTAAAATCTGAAACAGCGTGTATAGTTGCATCTTCGTTAATAAAAGAATATTCGTAACATGCTAAGTAAAAATGACTTGATTCAATATTTTGAAAATGGAATAAAAGAAAAAGGTCATGAGAAAATTGGAACTGAGCATGAGAAGTTCGTATATAATAAAAGTGATTACTCGTTAATTCCTTACAGAGGTGAGCAGAGTATTACAACATTATTAGAGGAATTCATCAAAGATGAATGGAAACCAAAATTTGAGGGTGAAAATATAATTGCTCTCTCAAAAGATAATGCAAGTATTACACTTGAACCTGGTGGTCAATTCGAACTTTCAGGGGCACCCCTAAATAATGTTCACGAAACATGCAGAGAAATAAACAATCATTTAGCATTTGTTAAAACGGTAGAAAAAAAAATGAATATAGGCTTTTTAGGCCTTGGCTTTCTGCCTATTGAACATTTAGAGAATGTTCCGCATGTTCCAAAAAAAAGATACTCAGAAATTATGAGACCTTATATGAAGCAGCTTGGAGGATTAGGACTAGATATGATGCATCGATCATGCACTGTTCAGGCTAATTTTGATTACACATCAGAGAAAGATATGAAAAAAAAAATAATGGTATCATCTGCGCTTCAGCCTTTAGTTACAGGTCTATTTGCTAACTCTCCATTTCACGATGGTAAACTTAATGGTTTTCAGTCATACCGTTCCTTTGTTTGGTCAAAAACAGATAACGATCGAACTGGTATTCTGAAATCAATGACGGGTGAGAATTTTTCATTTGAAGAATATGTTGATTACGCTCTGAAAGTACCAGTTTATTCAATTATTAGAGATGGAAATTATATAAATTGTCTTGAGTACACTTTTGAGGATTTGATAAATAATAAATTTGATCAAATTGACTCAGATGATCTTAGTATAGATGATTGGGCTGATCATCTTAGTACAATTTTTACAGAGGTAAGACTCAAAACATACATTGAGATGCGAGGCGCTGATGCAGGAGGCTATAGATCTTTATGCGCTTTACCAGCTTTTTGGTCAGGAATTTTATATTGCTCAGATTGCCTAGAGGAAGCTCTTTCTATAGTAACTAATTGGAGTTATGAGGATATAATTAGTTTTAGATCCTCAGTTTGTGAAATTGGCTTAAATGCAAAATTAAAAGATATAAGTGGATGGGAACTAGCACAGCAGTTTTTAAAAATTTCAACCAAAGGATTAGAGTCAAGGTCAAACCTGAATACTGTAGGTGAGAATGAAGCAATCCATATTGATTATTTATATGAGATAGTTCACAAAAGAGAAAGTTCCGCTACTCGATTAAAAAACCTTTATGAGGGAAAATGGAATAAGAATTTAGAAGAAATTTATTCCAGTGAATCGTTCTGATTAGATATTTTCGTAATAAATTGTCTGAGAAGGAAATGCAAACCCTGCATTGTTAGACTCGACAATGTTTTTTATTTTATACGCAAGGTCTTCTTTTACTTTTAGCCATTCACCCCAAACTTTTGTTTTAGCAAAACAATAGACAAGAACATCTATCGAACTATCAGAAAACTTGTCAATACGCACAAATGTAGCTTGTTCAGACTCTGATACAAAGTTTCCACTTTCTTTCAAATAATTCTCAATTTCATCTCTAATGTTTCTTAATTGATCAAGACTAGTTTTATATTCCAACCCAATAGTCCAATATATTCTTCTATTTTGCATATTTGAAAAATTGGTAACTGCATTTTCAGCAAAATTGAAATTTGGAACCATAACTGGCGAAGAGTCAAATTGACGAACAACAGTTGATCTAAATCCTATATTTTCAACAGTGCCCTCAACAATATTCTCGACTTTAATCCAGTCACCATTTTTAAATCTTTTTTCTAAGAGAATTAAAATTCCAGAAATAAGATTTTTGAATAAATCTTGAGCTCCAAGAGCGATTGCAACACTTAATAGTCCAAGACCCGCAAGGATTGGTCCAACTTTTATACCCCAAAGCTCAAGAACCGCAGCAGCTCCTATGAAGAAAATAGCAAATTTTAAAATTCTTATACCCCAATCCACCAGATCGCTTGTGAGCACATCTGTAAATTTATGAGCAAAATAAGATAGAGGATCAATAAGTTTATATAAAAGCCAGAATATAAGTATAGTAATTAGTGATCGATTAAGGTTATCTGCAAATATTTGCAAAGACTCGTTTAAATTAACATAAGTTGAAGCAACATATACTCCTATAACTATCGGTATAAATTTAATTGGTTCCTTAAAAGCATCTAATACTTCGTCGTCAATTTGATTTGAAGATTTTCTAACAACAGCCCTCAGTCTACTCATCACCAAGCTTGTAAATAGTGATCTAAAGAAAACAAAAATAAAAAGGATCAAAAGGCCTGTAACAATGTTGCTAAAGTTTATTCCGAATGCTCCGTTATTCCAGACAGAAATAACTATATCAACAAATTCATTCATAATTTCAGAATAGCTTATTTGAAGTATATTTTGTAGATAATAATTTAAGTAAGAAACTTATTAATTTCATTACTTACAGCATCTGAATTTTCTAGAGGAAGCATATGTGTAGTATCTTTTACAGTAACTATTTCAATTTGAGGCATTAGACGCTTCAGTTTATTTTGAGATCTTTTATTACAAACATAGCTATTAGGAGGAAGTATAAGCTTGACTGGTACTTTGCTTTTTTTAAGATTAAATCCGATTTCATCAGGAGATAATCTAAAATTTGCAGCTTCCCATTCTGGTTTACATAACAATTCAAATTTTCCCTCATCATTTTTTTTTAACCCTCCTTCAACATAATTTTCAATTACCTCTGTAGGTATTTTTCTAAAAAGATTTTTTCCCTTAAAATATTCTATAGCCTCATCTTTACTTTGCCATGTATTACGCCTCATTAGTGCACCACGAACCATTGGATGAATTTTCATTAGTCTCGCTTTTTGTAAAAATTTGTAAATTAAGCGATATGAATATGGTAAAATCACTGGATCTATTAAAATTAATTTAGATACTAGTTCAGGTCTTGCATAAGCAAGAAGTAGGCTTGCCGTACCACCCATTGAATGCCCAACTAATACTGATGGATTTTTTTTAATTTCTAATATTTTTTCTAAATCATCTTTATATATAAACCATGATTTCATTTGAGAATGATCTGCTGGAAGAGAGGTTGTACCATGACCTCTCATATCATAAGAAATAACCTGATAATCATTTTTAATTTTACTCACCAAAGATGAATATGTAAGAGCATTAAATCCATTAGCGTGAGAGAAATAAATTTCTGGTAAATTATTTTTATTTATTAAGTAGGCGTTAACCTCATAACCTTCCAGATTTAATTTATTGTTAATCATTTATTTAATGACATTCTTTTCCATATTTTTTTAACCGCCAATAGTTATATGGAAGAGGAGTAATAAAGCCTACAAAAAGCATGAATGGAATAATTGTTATACTTAGTTTGGCTCCACCCATCACTATCCAGTCAAGAGCATTCATTGATATTTCCATCATAAGCATCGAAATTAGACTCATTCCAATTGCAGTGTTGAATGCATCTCTGAATTTCATTTGTTTTGAGAGAATTATAGTTTCTAAAATAATGCTTGTAATTATTCCATTAATTATAGCTAAAATCATTACCGCTAATGTCGGCAAGTTAAAAGATGAATATTGAAAGAACAGTATTGTACCAAAGTCTCCAATACTGCAACCAATAAGACACCACATGGTATTATAAGAACTCCTTTTCCACGTTGATATGCAAGTCCATGAAAAATCTTCATTCATTTTTCAAATTCCATTTTTCTATTTTTAATATCAATATAAGCCAACTCTTTCTCTTTTTCGCTCATTCTAAGCCAATTTGTAATCTCATGTTGTTCTCTAAAACATCCAATACAAACCATGCCATTCATAAAATTATCGTCATATTTACATATCTTGACACAGGGTGAGTCAATTTTTTTAGTTATATTTGGCATAAATTGTCATATTATTCATAACTTAGATCTATTACATAATTATTCAGCTTGATTTATTCAAATATTTCAATAAAACACAGTTTCAATTTCAAAAAAAGATCTTATGGCACGTATTACAGTAGAAGATTGTATTAAACAAGTTACCAATCAGTATGAACTTGTTATTCTTGCAAAAGAAAGAGCTGTACAGTTGGGTAGAGGAGCAGCTCCTGCTGTGGACCCAGAAAATGACAAAAAACCTGTAATAGCTCTTAGAGAGATAGGTGAAGCTAAAATTTCAAAAGATGAGCTTCAAGATAGCATTGTAAATAAACTCAGACAAGTTGCTGATTATCAAGAAGAAGATGAAAATGAAGTAATTGAGGATGATACTTTTAGACAAATGTATCAAGGCGGTTTATCAAAATCTGAGATGGAAAAAACCGCAACAAGAAAGTTTACTTCCAGAGCTCCAAAAATTGATATCAAGCCAACACCTGTTCAAGAAAATAGTACTCAAGAAGAAATGGCTTCGCATGAAGATATAAGTCAAGAACCTATTCAATCTGAAGAAAGCGAAATTGACTCCGATGCGATTATGGAGGCAATTCAAAATGAACTAAGTTCTGAGCAGTCAAATGAAATTGAAGAAGACTCTTCAAATGCTCAAATGGATGACTCTTCATCTAATCCTATGTCAGAGGATGTCTTAGCTAATTCTGATGAAGAAACTGATAATAAATCATAATTTAAGTTAATGAACTTTGATTTTTCAGATGATCAGAAGCTTCTTCGTGATCAAGCTAGGAAATTCCTTACAGATAAATGTGACAGAACTGTAGTTCGATCAATCCTAGAAGATAATAAAAAAAATCATTCAGATAATTTATGGGATGAAATTTGTTCTATGGGATGGACAGGCACAGCAATACCTGAAGAATATGGTGGGCTAGGACTTGGCATGTTAGAACTATGTGTAATTGCTGAAGAACTTGGTCGATCTCTAGCGCCAACACCTTTTTCATCTTCAATATATCTATTTGCAGAATTTATAAAGTTGTATGGGACTGAAGATCAAAAGAAAAAATATTTACCAAAAATTGCTTCTGGAGAAGCAATTGGTTCTTTCGCTCTATCTGAAGGAAATGGAACACCAAAGCCACACAATTTAACTTCAACTTTTTCTGACGGTAAATTAAATGGAGTGAAAGCTCCTGTTAACGATGGAGACGCATCTGATTTTATTATTGTGGCAGCTAATACAGATACAAAAAAAAATAATAAATCTTTATCTCTATTTATTGTTGATACTAAGCAAGACGGAGTAAATTCTGAGTTTTTAGAAACAATTGATCCTACGCGCCCATCTTCCAGAATAATTTTAGAAAATGCTGAGGCAGAATTACTTGGCAATATTGGTGACGGGTGGGAAATTATTGAAAGAATTTTTGACCGCGCTGCAGTTTTATTTGCTTTTGAGCAGGTGGGTGGAGCTCAAGTTGCTCTTGATGAAGCAAAAAAATATTCGCTTGAAAGATATGCATTTGGCAAACAAATTGGATCATTCCAGGCTCTTAAACATAAAATGGCTGATATGTATGTTAAGATTGAATTAGCAAAATCTAATGCATATTATGGCGCTTGGGCTCTAAGTTCCGATTCGAATGAATTGCCTGTTGCAGCGGCTGGTGCAAGAGTGAGTGCTATTGACGCATATCATTTTGCTTCAAAAGAAAATATTCAGATCCATGGCGGTGTTGGCTTTACATGGGAGTATGATTGCCATTTATTCTATAGAAGAGCTAAACAACTTGCTTTAAATATTGGCAGTGTTCGTCAATGGAAAGAAAATTTAATTTCAAATCTTGAAAAAAGAAATATAGTGTAATTATGGACTTTAACGATAACCCAAAAGAAGCTGAATTTAGAACTAAAGTACGTAAGTTCTTAGATGCAAATGCTCAAAGACGTGGAGAGATTGTAAAAACACCAACGACAGCAGGTGCCCCTGAGTCAGTGAATGGGGAAAAAGCTGCACATGATGCTTTGATGAAAGCTAAAGAGTGGCAAAAAAAGAAAGCTGAAGCTGGTTTAGCGGCTATCATGTGGCCTAAAGAGTTTGGGGGATATGGTGGAAGTCCAATTGAGCAAGTTATATATCAGCAAGAAGAACATAATTATTTTGTTCATTCTGGGTATTTTGAAATTGGCATCGGTATGCTTGGACCTACTATGATGGTTTGGGGCAAAGACGAAGACAAAAAAAAATATCTTCCAAAAATGTTAACTGGTGAGGAAATTTGGTGTCAATTATTCTCAGAGCCTGCAGCAGGATCAGACCTCGCAGGAATTAAAATGAAAGCAGAAAAAGACGGATCAGATTGGATTCTTAATGGCCAAAAAGTTTGGACATCAGGCGCTCACCTTTCTGATTATGGAATGATTGTAGCTCGATCAGATCCAAATGCTGTAAAGCATAAAGGATTGACTTACTTTTTCTTGGATATGAAGACACCTGGAATAGAGGTAAAGCCTATCAAACAAATATCAGGTACAGCGCACTTTAATGAAGTTTTTTTTAATGATGTAAGAATTCCCGATAGTCAACGACTTGGTGAAGAGGGTGAAGGGTGGAAAGTGGCTTTGACAACTCTTATGAATGAAAGACTTGCGGTTGGTGATCCTCCAGGGCTTGATTTTGATCAAATATTTGACCTTACAAAAGAAGTTGAAATTGAAGACGGGCCAGCAATTAAAAACTCTGAAGTAAGACAAAAAATAGCTGATTGGTATGTACAGTCTAGAGGACTTCAATATACGAAATATCGAAGTATCACAGCTCTATCTAAGGGCCAAACTCCAGGGCCAGAGCTTTCAATAAGTAAATTGGTGACAGCTTCAAAGATGCAAGATGTATCATCTTATGCATTAGACTTATTGGATATGCACGGATATGTTATTGATGATAAAAATCCAGCAATGAATAATTTATTTCAAAATGGGCTTTTCTTTTCTACTGCGTTGAGAATAGCAGGTGGAACTGATGAAGTTTTAAGAAATATTATTGCTGAGAGAGTGTTAGGCTTGCCACAAGATGAAAGAATGGACAAGAAAGTACCGTTTAAAGATCTGCCGACTGGTAGAGGCTAGTATTTAACTTTTTGTTTTCAACAATTCTAAGTAATGTTCCCCCTGATAACCTTTTCTTATTGCTTGTTCTATTAATTTCTGCAGGTGTATTTACGGGAATAATTGCTGGCTTATTTGGTGTTGGAGGTGGAGTTGTTGTTGTTCCAACATTATATTACATTTTTACTTTAGCTGAAGTTGATGAGAATATCAGGATGCATCTTGCAGTTGGAACTTCTTTGGCAAATATTATTCCCATTTCAATTGTAGCAGCATTAAGTCATGCTCGGAGGAAGTCTGTAGATATATTTTTATTAAAGACAATTTCCTATTCGGTGATAACTGGAGTTGTTCTTGGGGCTTTTATTGTTTCAAGTTTAACCGGCAAGACACTTATTTTTATCTATTCAAGTCTGCTGCTGCTCGTCTCATTACAGTTTTTTTTCTGGAATGATGCATGGAGAATAGCTTCAGATTTCCCAAAAAATTTTTTAAAACACTTATATGGTTCTTCTATTGGATTTTTTTCTGTCATAATCGGAATAGGAGGTGGATCACTCAGTGTTCCTTTGTTAAAACTTCATAATTTTGCAATTCATAAAGCGATTGGCACTGCTTCAGGTATAGGTGCGTTTATTGCCATACCCGGAACAATAGGATTTGTCATTTCTGGTATTTTAAATGATGTAAATGTTCCATTGAGTGTAGGTTATGTAAACTTTATGGGCCTTGCTATGTTTACGCCTATGACAATGCTTGCAGCACCACTAGGTGTAAGACTTGCTCACTATTTATCTAAAGAAAAATTAAATAAATTGTTCGCAGTTTTTATATTCATAATGGCAATACGGCTATTCATTGAGTGGGCAGGTCTATAATTAAATAGATTGATCGTATTCACCAACTCTTCCTGTTGCATCCAAAAGACTATTAATAAAATTAAAAATTTCTTTCACTTCATCATTAGACCTTAGGCTTTCTATAACGATAACTAAAGAGGGCTTGTTTGATGAAGCTCTTATTAATCCCCAAGACCCATTTTCAAGTTCGAATCTTACTCCATTCACAGTAATAATATTTTTAATTTTTTGGTTAATAACATTTTCTTTATTGAGAAACATAGAATTTATTTTATCAATCATTTCATCAACTACTTGGTACTTTTCATCATCGGCGCAATACGGGGCCATAGTGGGAGATTGGTATGTAATTGGTAACGAATTTTTTATTTCAGATAATGATGAATCTTTCTCTTCATCCAAAAGCTTAGCCATTAATATTGCGGACATTAATCCATCATCAAACCCTAAACCAAGTGGATCATTGATAAAAAAGTGACCACTTTTTTCAAATCCACTAATAGAATTCAATTCTCTGACTCTTCTTTTCATATGCGAATGTCCTGTTTTCCACATATCAACAGTACAGTTATTTTTTTTGAGAATTGGGTCATTAAAATATAGTCCAGTTGATTTTACATCGACTACAAATGTAGAGTTTTGGTGATCATTAGAAATATTTTGTGCAAGGAGAAGTCCAATCTTATCCGAGAAAATCTCTTCACCTAAGTTATCAACCACTCCTAGTCGATCTCCGTCCCCGTCAAATCCAAAGCCGGCATCAGCTTTATGCTTAAGAACAGAGTCTGACAAATCTTTCAACATAACGAGGTCTTCAGGGTTTGGGTTATAATTTGGAAAAGAGTGATCCAAATCACAGTGAAGCTCAATGACATCACATCCTATTGCTCTTAATAATTCTGGAGCAAAAGCCCCAGCAGTTCCATTGCCACACGCGGCAACAATCTTTAGCTTATTCTTTAATTTAAAATCTTTTCTCAAGTAATGCAGATAATGATCTTTTAAATCGTTGATAAATTCATACTTTCCCTGTTCCTCTGCTTGATAATTATCATTAGACAATGCTAATTCTTTAATTTCTCTCATTTCGTTAGGTCCAAATGTTAGAGATTTTTCAATTCCACATTTAATTCCTGTCCAGCCATTGTCATTATGACTCGCAGTAATCATAGCTAGAGCATCAGTATTTAAATGATGCTGGGCAAAGTAGACCATGGGCGATAAAGACAGCCCAATGTCAATGATATTACAACCTGCTGAAAGTAAGCCTTTTACAACATGATATTTCACCTCTTCTGAATAAGAGCGATAATCATGTCCAACTACAACAGAAGCACCAACATTGACTTTCTTGCAAATATATTGACCAAGACTATAGCCAAAAACTTCTAATCCTTTTTTATTTACATCATCAGGATAGAGCCAACGAGCATCATATTCTCTAAAGCCAAACGGCGAGATGATTGTTTCTGTCAATTTTTCATTGAAGTTAAAAGACAACGGTTTCTGATTTATAAAGATTTCCATTATTCCTGTTGTAATTTTATTCAATTTAAATAACAATAACAATATTGGTTCACTGAAAAGTGATTAATAGGGAATACGGTTCAAATCCGTAACTGTTCCCGCAACTGTAAGCAAGGAGCTTTAACATTTTAGGCCACTGAGAATTCTTGGGAAGGCGTGTTTAAGTGTTGATTTGTAAGTCAGGAGACCTGCCAATGGAAGTGTCATCCTCAATTGATCGGGAAAATCATTTGGACTTAATCAAGTAGTGGTGACTTTAAAAAGTTAACCGCTGCGTATTTTGTTGAATTTCAAACATATTCGTTGCGCATAAAAGGTGAAAACCGAGGAGAAATAGTGTTCATACGATACCTAATATTTTTTTTATTCATAAGTTCAATTGTACAAGCCGCTAATTTAAATGAAATCTGGATTACTCCAAAAGATAGTGATTATTCTAGGTTATCTACAGGGTTAGCAGGATCAAATATTACAATCATATCTTCAGAAGATTTAATTAGCCAATCTGAAAAAAATATTTCCGAAATAATAAAATCGTATTCAGGCATTCAAGTTAGGAACTTGTATTCTGATGTGAGTGGTTCAAATTCTACAATTGATATGAGAGGTTTTGGTGAAGCCTCTAAATCAAATTTTTTAATGTTAATAAATGGTGTACGACTTAATGATTTAGATATGGGGGGTATTAATTTTTCTAATATTCCGGTCAAATCAATTAAAAGGATAGAAATTATAAGAGGTAATTCAGCAGCTACACTTTATGGTTCAGGAGCTGTTGGAGGAGCAATCAATATAGTAATGAAAGATAGTTTAGATATTCAAAATGAGTCGTCTTTAAACTTAGCATCACACAGTTCTTATCAACTAGATTTTTCTAAATCAATGAGTATTAATAAAAATACAAATATGTTGATTTCAGGACTTTTGAAAGATTCTGATACATATAGAGATAATGCAGATTATGAACGGGAAGATATTTTTTTTAAAATTCAAAATAATACTGAATCAATAAATTCTTATCTTGATCTTAATCATAATTCTAAAAAGCAATTAATGCCTGGAACTAGAATTATTGGGGGCGTATATAATTATCATTTATGTAATCTTTTATCTACAAGCAGAACAGCTAAAAATATCGGTGGTAGTTTTGCACGAAATGGTAATAGTTGTAATACTGAGCAAAGAGATGATTATGCTAATGAAGAAAATATCTCTTTCGCAGCTGGTTTTGAGACCAATATTACAGTGTCAAAACAAATAAATTTTCTAATTTCGAATAGATTTAAAGAACAAAGAGCTTTTTACGCAGCCAATGGAAACACTAAAAGCACCCCTAATGATGGTGATCGTTTTATTGATACAGATCTAGACAATACTCAACTTTCATTGATTTTAGATGACTCTATTTTCATAGGGGATAATCCTGCCTTAATAAAATATGGATTTGATTATAGTGATACAGATTATTCTTCAAACCGACATAGAAAAGAAGATGAATCAATAGGCCAATATTATAAAGCTACTCAAGATAGTAGAGCTTTTTATATTCAATCAAGCCTAAATCTTCCAAATCAATCAAGTGTGCTATCATTTGGTTTAAGAAATGAAAAAACTAATTTTTATGGTGAAGATACTGTAGATCGAAACATTGATGGATTTAAAAATAGTTGGAATGCGACAGACCATGACTCTCTTTCTAGCTCAACTACAAATACAGTTATTAATATTGGTCTTGAGAAGATAATCACAGAAAATATAAAAGTTTTTGCTAAATATGCTGAGTCATTTAGAACTCCAAATATTGATGAACGTATAAAATCAACTACTAGCGGTTCGTTTGGATTGCTTGATCAAGAGTCTGATGAAGTTGAGTTTGGCATTAGACTAAATGACACAAAATATAACATTTCTGCAAGTATATACTCAATGGATACTCAGAATGAGATTCAATATGATCAGAGCAAAAACACAAATCTTGATCCTATTAGTAGAGAGGGATTGAACTTAGATTTTGATTATGAAATCAGTAGTAGCACAATATTATTAGGCTCATATTCTTATGTACAAGCTGAATTTACATCTGGAACTTTATCTCCGGGAGGAGGTGGTTCTGGATCGTGTGACTTTGCTAATACCACTTATTGTAGCAATTCAAATACTTGGCAAAATATAATGGGAGGTGGAACAATCTACGATTTATCTGGTAAGAGTGTTCCACTTGTTTCACCAAATACATTTAATTTAAAGTTAGAAAGAAAAGTAAATTCATTTAATACTTTAATTTTTGATTTAAATTATGTTGATGAAAAGTATGTATCAAATGATCCAGAAAATGTTGAGCCAAAAATACCAGACTACTATTTAGCTAATATAAAACTAAGACACTTAAGAGGACCCATGTCTTTACAAATAGGTATTAATAATTTGTTTAATGAGGAATATTATGACTTTGCTGTTGCAAGTACATTTCATGACGATGATCATTTCGGATTAAGTGGGGTTTATCCTCTGGCTAAAAGAACGGCTTATATAAACTTAAATTATGAGTTCTAATTGGAGGATTTGCAATATACACCCTGTCATAAGTATTGTAATTTGGAAAACAATTATATATTGTCAAAAATATGAAATTTTTTGATATAAGAACATCATCAATTTTTATTCTAATTGCAATATTGGCATTTAGTAGGTTAATACCTCATCCTCCAAACTTTACACCACTATTGGGTATGGCTGTTTTTGCTGGAGCAATGCTAGATAAAAAGTTATTGGCTTTCATAGTTCCCCTGGCGGCAATGTTTTTGAGTGACTTAGTATTAGGTTTTCATTCAAGTATCTCAGTTATTTATTTTGCAATCATACTAAATGTTTCAATAGGGTTTTTATTAGTTTCTAAATTTACGTATTTAAAAGGTTTTGTGACCCTTTTCTCAGGCGCTTTCATTTTCTTCATTATTACTAATTTTGCTGTATGGCTTGGAAGTGGCATGTATTCTCAAGATATAAATGGACTTATTAGCTGCTATATAATGGCTCTTCCATTTTTCCAAAATACTTTGATTTCTACGTTAGTATACGGACTTGGTGCCTTCTATCTATTTGATTTGTTTGAAAATAAGTTCATTAAGACTGTATAAAGCTTATATAAAAAAATTTTTAACATCTATTGACATAAATAGTGTCAATATATAACTTTTAGTGTTGAAATTACTGAAATTAGACATTATCTACACAAATAATTAATTTATTGGAGATTCTATGGACACTACTTTTTCTTCTGAAGACCTTGCTTTTCAAAAAGAGGTTAGAGACTTTATCGCAGACAATTACCCTCAATCTTTAAGAGATTCAATCGCTGAAAAAAAAAGAAATAACGAAGAATTAAGTCGTGAAGATTTAACGACTTGGCATAAAATTTTAGGAAAAAATAAAGGGTGGTCTGTTCCTGGTTGGCCTACACAATATGGTGGAGCTGGGTTTACTCCAACACAAAAATACATTTTTGAACAAGAATGTGCACGTGCTGAGTGTGTGATTGTTGCTCCATTTGGTCCACAAATGTGCGCTCCAGTTATTTACACTTTTGGAAATGAAGAGCAAAAAGCAAAACATTTACCTGGAATTTTAAGCGGTGAAGTTTTTTGGTGCCAAGGTTACTCAGAGCCAGGATCTGGCTCAGACTTAGCTTCTCTAAAGACAACTGCTGTAAAAGAAGGTGACCACTATATCGTAAACGGTCAGAAAACTTGGACAACATTAGCACAACATGCTGATTGGATATTTTGTTTAGTAAGAACGAACCCTGATGCTGCTAAGCCACAAGAAGGCATTTCATTCTTACTTATTGATATGAAAACACCAGGCATTGAGGTAAGACCCATTTATCTCATGGATGGCGTCAACGAGGTTAATGAAGTTTGGTTTGATAATGTAAAAGTTCCTGCTGAAAATTTAATTGGACAGGAAAATATGGGTTGGACATACGCAAAATTTCTATTAGCGCATGAAAGATCAGGTATCGCTCAAGTATCTCGGTCAAAAAAAGCTCTAGAGAGAATAAAACAAATTGCTGCAGCTGAGATGTCTTATGGTGAACCTTTAATTCAAGACCCGTCTTTCCAAAGAAAAGTTGCTGAAGCTGAGCTTGAACTCACATCTCTTGAATATACAGAGCTTAGAACTCTTGCAAAGGATTCTGCTGGTAAAGGCCCGGGCCCTGAGTCTTCTCTTCTCAAGATCAAAGGTACTGATATGCAGCAAAGATTAACTGAACTTGCAATGGAAGCAGTTGGTTACTATGCAAACCCTCATATGGGCACAACACTGAGTAATGAGTTTGTTGGTCCTGATTATTCTACAAATCTAGCGGGTTCTTATTTTAATTTCAGAAAAGCTTCAATTTATGGTGGCTCAAATGAAATACAAAGAAATATCATTGCTAAAATGGTCTTAGGTCTATAGAAAGACTTTTCATATGCATTTTGAACTCAGTGAAGAGCAAACACTTTTAGAAAATATGGTCACGTCATTTGTTCGTGACGATTATAATTGGGAGACAAGAGAAAAGATTGTCAAGACTGAAGAAGGTTGGAAACCTGAAAATTGGTCTAAGTTTGCTGAATTAGGTTTACTTTCAGTTCCTTTTTCTGAAAATCATGGCGGTCTAGGTGGCACTGCAGTTGACTCAATGATCGTAATGGAGCAATTTGGAAAAGGTCTCGTCGTTGAACCGTTTATGCCATCAATATTGTTATCGGGTAAATTAATATCTAAATTAGCTAGTGAGAGTCAAGCCAATGATATAATTCCAAAAATTATGGAAGGTGAATCGAGGTATGTCTTTGCTTATGCTGAACCTCAAAGTAGGTTTGATTTATCAGATGTAAAAACCTCAGCTGTTAAAGATGGCGATAGCTATACTGTTAATGGATTTAAATCAGTTGTATTTGGGGCGTCTATGGCAACTCATATCATTATTGCCGCTCGTACCTCTGGCGATCAAAGATCTGAAGATGGTATCACATTATTTATGGCTGATATTAAAAGTGATGGAATAACTCTTCAGACATATCCAACTATTGACGAATATAGAGCCTCAGAAGTAGTTATTGAAAATTTAAAAATCAGTAGTGATATGATTTTGGGTGAAGTTGATAAAGCTTATGAAACTATAGAAGAGGTAATTGATTTAGCAACGATTGCAGCATGCTCAGAAGCTGTTGGAGTTTTACAAATACTAAAAGACTCAACAGTTGATTATTGCAAGCAAAGAAAACAGTTTGGTCAACCGATAAGTAAAAACCAAGCGATTCAACATAAGTTAGTAGACATGATGATTGAATATGAACAAGCTAAATCAATTTTATATGCTGCAGTAACTGCAGATTTAAATGACGCTGTACAAAGAAAAAAGTCTGTATCAGCTGCTAAAGCAAGAATAGGGCAGTCAATTAAATTTGTTGGTGAAACAGCAATCCAATTGCATGGTGGTATGGGGATGGTTGATGAGTATATGATCAGTCACTACTTCAAGCGTGCTACAATGCTTGGTGTTTTATTTGGTAATGTTGATTTTCATTTGAAAAGGTTCGTTGGTTTAACGCAAAGTAATATAGAGCCTATAGGAACCGCTACCATCAAAGGCGGATAATAAAAATTTTAAATTTTTCTATTATTTGGGGAGAGTATAATGACCATAAATTTCAAAGATAAAGTTGTAATTGTTACTGGATCAGGAGGCGGCCTAGGCCGTTGTCATGCCCTACAATTTGCTGAAAGAGGTGCAAAAGTTGTTGTTAATGATTTAGGAGGGGCCGTTGATGGATCTGGTGGATCAAGTGAAGCCGCAGAAAAAGTAGTTCAAGAAATAAAAGACATGGGCGGTGAAGCGATTGCTAATGGCTCAAGTGTTACAGATAAAGCAGGCGTTTCAAAACTTGTTGAAGACGCAATGGCCGCATTTGGTAGAATTGATATTCTTGTTAATAATGCTGGAGTTTTAAGAGATAAATCTTTTGCAAAAGTCACTCTTGATGACTTTGAATTTGTTGTTGACGTTCATTTGATGGGTTCGGTTTATTGTACAAAGGCAGTTTGGCCTATTATGGTCGAACAGCAGTACGGAAGAATAATCATGACTTCATCTTCATCTGGAGTATTCGGTAATTTTGGTCAATCAAATTATGGCGCAGCAAAAATGGGTGTTGTTGGATTTATGAATACTCTTCGAATCGAAGGTCAGAAGAATAATATTAAGGTGAACTCTCTTATTCCTGTTGCAGCTACTAGAATGACAGAAAATCTAGGAATGCCTGAAGATGTTTTCAAAAAATTAAAACCAGAGAGTGTTTCACCCGCTGTTTTATTCATGGCTTCCGAAGATGCGCCTACAGGTATTATGCTATCAGCAGGCGCTGGTGTTTTTGCAAAAGTCGAAATTTCTCAAGCTGCTGGTGTTGGATTTTCTGGTGATGATATCAATCCAGATAGCATTGCTGAGAATTGGTCCAAAATTTCAGATATGTCTGATGCTAAAGCACTGTTTAATGGTGGTGAACATACAGCCCATATGTTCGCAAAGGTAAAAGTCTAATTAGAGCCTTTAACTAATTTTTTCATTTGATTAAAGTCATCGATTACTAAATCAGCTTTATCATAAATACTTGTATCATCTGTATATCCGTAATCCACGAGAACAACAGGCATGTTTGCAGCATGGCCAGCCCTAAGATCCGTAATACTGTCACCGATCATAATTGAGCTATTTGTATCTATTTCCAATTTTTTGCAAATTTGTAAGAGAGGATAAGGATCTGGTTTATTTTTTTTGAATGTGTCTCCTCCAACTAAATAATCAAAAAGATTTAACACTCCTAGCTTCTCTAAAAGCATAACGCTGAGTGACTCCATTTTATTTGTACAAACACTAGTTTTAATATTATTTTGTTTTAAGAGTTTTAGAAAATCTTCTACATTATGATAAAGAACACTATCATCATCAATATTATGGGTATAGTGAAGTAGAAAAATTCTAAGCATTTCATTAATTTTCTTGTCATTGTGTTTTATTTTTTTTGCTTCAACTGTTCTTCTAATTAATTCTCTAGCTCCATAGCCAACCCAGTTACGTATATCATTTAATTCAACAGTTTCTTCACCCATTTCAGTTAACATGTAGTTTAATGAGTTTTTAAAATCTGGCGCTGTATCTACTAAAGTGCCATCTAAATCAAAGATGAATAATGTTTTATTATTTAAATCCATAATTTAGTAAATCTTTGAAATAATATTTTACGGTACTTTTTGTACATATTGATTATTTTTGAGCAAATTCCAATGAAAAATTTAAATATATTTATATTAGCTGCTGGAAAGGGTACTCGCATGAATTCTGCTCTTCCAAAAATTTTACATCCAATCGCTGGCAAAGCAATGGTTTACCGTGTCATAGATCAGGCTAGAAAACTTAAACCAAAAAAAATATATTTAATTATTAATCAAGACCTAAAAGATAAAAATATATTTTCATTCTCTGATGTTGAGCTAGTTGTTCAAAAGCAGCAAAATGGCACTGCTGATGCGATTAAAAGCTGCATGCCAAAAATTAAAGAGTTGTCTGGAAATGCATTAATTTTATATGCAGATATTCCACTTATTGAATTAAGTTCACTCAAAAAGGTAATCAAAAATGTCACTAAAAGAAAAATGAGTCTTTTAACATTTATAAAAAATGAAAAAAATTCATATGGAAAAGTTATTCTAGACCAAAAAGGTTATGTATCTTCAATTATTGAACAAAGAGAATTAAATAATAAAGGGCACCATCCAATTTGTAACTCTGGAGTATTTAGTTGTGACATTGATGTGCTTAAGAATTTGATATCAAAAATTAATAATAAAACTAATAAGAAAAAAGAATATTATCTAACTGATATTTTTAATCTGGCATATAAAAAAAATATTGAAACTGAAAGTATTATTGTTGATGAAGATGAATTCATGGGAATAAATAACAAAAGAGAATTAGCTGAAGCCGAATACTTAGCTCAATCACAATTGAGAGAAAAGTTTTTGATGAAAGGTGTTACCTTAATAGATCCTGAAACAGTTTATTTTTGTGAAGATACAAAAATTGAAAAAGATGTTGTTATTTATCCTAATGTTTTTATCGGTAGAAATGTCAAGATTGGAAAAGATTCAACGATCTTACCGTTTAGCCATTTAGAGGACTGTTTAATTGGAAAAAAAGTTACAGTCGGCCCATTTGCAAGATTACGTCCAGGTGCCAATATTGGAGATAATGCTAAAGTAGGTAATTTTGTTGAAATTAAAAAATCAAAAATTGATAAAAACTCAAAAGTAAATCACCTGACGTACATTGGAGACGCGGAGGTAGGAAAGGATGTAAATATTGGAGCTGGAACAATAACGTGCAATTATGATGGAAAAAATAAATATAAAACAATTATAAAAGATGGAGCATTTATAGGTTCAAATTCATCACTTATCGCACCTGTTACAATAGGAAAAGACTCTTTTATTGGCTCAGGTTCGGCAATTTCAAAGAATGTTAACAAAAAAGCATTAGGGATTGAGAGAAATCGTCAAATTGAGATTAGAAATTGGCATCGAAAGATGAAAAAGAGATAATCATGTGCGGCATCATTGGAATTTCAAGTAATCAAACAGTTTCTTCAGACATCATAAAAAGCTTATCTAAATTAGAATATCGTGGGTATGACTCCGCAGGACTTGCAGTTTTTAGTGATGGCAATATTGTTGAAAGAAAAACTCAGGGCAAGCTTAGTAATTTAATTCAAAGACTTAATGATGATCCTATCGATGGCCATGTTGGTATAGGTCATACTCGTTGGGCAACACATGGAATGCCATCGGAGAAAAATGCACATCCCCATTCTTCTTCATTGGTTTCAGTTGTTCACAATGGAATAATTGAAAATGCAGAGGAAATAAAAAAAGAAATTACAGGCTATAAATTTCTTTCAGAAACTGACAGTGAAGTCATTACAGCTCTTTTGACTCAAAATTTACAGAATGAAAACGATTATTTTAAGGCGGTGAGTTTAACTATTCAAAGGTTAGAGGGATCGTATGCACTAGCAATCATGTTTAGAGATCTCAAAGATACAATTATTGGAGCAAAGAAAGGAAGTCCACTTGTCGTCGGAAGAGGTAAAAAGGGAAGTTTCATTGGATCTGATACAATTGCGCTGAGCTCAGTAGCAACTGAAGTTAGTTATCTGGAAGATGGTGATATTGTAATACTTGACAATCACAATATTCAAATTTTTGATCAGCAAGAAAAAAGTGTCAATAGAGAGTATTCTAATATTTCTGTTTCTGAAGATGATACCTCAAAAGGAAGCTTTAATCACTTTATGGAAAAAGAAATACATGAACAGCCTAGAGCTGTCGGTGATACTCTAAGGCAATTTATAGATTATGATCAATCAATAATATCTAATCCAGATTTAAAAATTAAATGGCAAAAGATTAGCAGAATACATCTTATTGCATGTGGAACAGCTTACTATGCATGTTTGATTGCAAAATACTTTTTTGAGCAGCAGGCAAAAATACCAGCAGAATGTGACATGGCATCTGAGTTTCGATATAGAGATCCAATAATAGATGATAATACGCTATATATTTTTGTGTCACAATCTGGTGAAACAGCAGATACTTTAGCAGCCCTAAATTATTGTAATGAAAAAAAAGCTAATACAGCAAGTGTCATAAATGTAGTTAATAGTTCTATTGCA
>Ga0181552_10000767_pt1 | contig 24896 bp, 20 predicted proteins | sample 011ome_18_FD_130583 | JGI IMG/M metagenome (GOLD analysis project Ga0181552, IMG submission 130583) | Coastal salt marsh microbial communities from the Groves Creek Marsh, Skidaway Island, Georgia - 011501BT metaG (megahit assembly) | ecosystem: Environmental > Aquatic > Marine > Intertidal...
GAGGCACCTTGCCAGCTAAACTCAACACGCCCACGGCATTTTCTGGATTACTCTGCGTCTTGGCACCCGCGAGTAAGTTCACCGCATCCGCCTCCGCCTACGTGTGCGAGCAAAAGTCATGCATACCGCGTCAGTCAACGCGTACAACGCGCGGGGCAGCGCAGATCATCTCGCAGCGTCGATCGAACACGGGACGAAAACGAATCAATATCGCCGGCGTACGCGCGCACCTGAAGTCGGGTCGGCGCGTAATCGCTGTTTCGCACGTATTCGCTGTTGTCTAAGCACAGGATCGTCGCTTCGAGAACCATGGAGCGCGTGGACGTGGCGTGAAATGGCGCCAAAAGTTGGTCAGCAGAGTCCCCTTAGCGACCCGAGCGGCGACGGTTCGGCGGATTGTGTGCGATGTGGTGCGGTGCGATATGCGATGCTGGCGTGAAGACGAAAAGAATATATATGTATATGATATTCGTGCGCTACTATGGATGGTGATGCGGTTTTGTCTATGCAACGCGTCGTGGGCTACGCGTAAACAACGTGAGCGAAATGTTTCATGTCAGCCGCGCGTCACACGACACCGGCAAAGTCCTCACCCTCCCAATCGTCGTAGATGGATCTCGCGGCGCCGTTTTCGCCGTCGCATTCCATCATGTCTACGTCGCCTTCGGCGTCTGGTTTGCGCGCTGTGGCGGGTGTTTGAGGGAAAATTCGACGCGCCGAGGCGTCACCAAATCGAGACGGTTCGCCTCGAGGTTTGTACGGCGTCGGTGTGATGGCTTGCCATCCAGGAGACATTTCCGCATGCGAAGGTAAGTCCGGTGCAGTGCTGACATTCATCGTTGACGCGCGTAACGGCGCAAGTTTGGCGTCTGGTACGCGGCGTCCTTCGCGAACGGCGGCGTCCGCCATGGCTTTGGCTTCGGCTCTCCGCCGCGCCGCCTCCGCCAACTCCTCTGGTATAAACTCTCCCGGTTTCAGCGTGCCCTCGGGGCGCGCGAATGGATTAACCGGAATCGCCACAATTTCTTCGTCATCTTCCACGGGCGGATCGTAGGCGTGTAATAAACGTCGCCATTTACGCACGCACCCGTCAAACGCGCGCTTTGACATCGACGCGTGAATATCCGGCGTCCAGATATCGCTCGCCTTACGCGTACTCTTATCCACGAGCTCCAAATATCGTGCGTATCCTAACGTGTTTTTCCCATAATCAATCTGTCGCTGTCGTTGCTTGAGCTTGTGCTCATCCGTCTCCTTCGGCTTGGGCGCGCCCAGCGCTCTTCGCCCCTCCGTAGCGTCGACGTTGGACAAGTCAAATATATCCTCCATCGCCTGCCGCGTCGCCGTCTTAGATGACGACAGCGCGTTCGGTTTTCGCGCGGAACCGCCCCCGGGCGTCGACGACCGCCGTCGTTGGTGCCCATGCCCGCTGTGCTGCGGCTTTTTAATCACTTTCGATGCGCTGGCCACGCCAACGTTCAACGCCGACGCCGCACCGCCGCGATGCGCGTGCGCTCGATCTGACGACGACGCATCGCTGCCGCCATTACGGTGCTTTGCGTGCGGCGTGCGAGCGTCGCCGACGGATTCCCGCGTCCACGTAGCGTTCGCCATGGTGTGCGGCGTCGGTATTCAAACGCGCTCGGCGACAGCTCGGCGTGCGCGCGACGTAGAGTTCGCGTGATCGACGCGCGCGAGAGTGTGAGCCGTGGTGCGTAGGTGTCGTTTGGTTCGTATCATGGAGTTGTTGTACTTACGCTATATAAAAAGAGATTGCATAGCATGGCTAAGTGATTCTAAAGCGCTCGCGTCTCGGTGCGTCGCAACGGCGACGCACCGAGACGCGAATGCGTGGTGATCATCAAAGAACGAAAACCGCAAGGTGCTTAGAAGCCAATGAACGCAGCCTTGAAGACGTTGTTGTTGGCCGGATCAGCGAGGTGGGACGCCAAGTTGGCCACCGGGCCGACGCCAGTGTGGTCGTACTGGATGAAGCAGCCCAAGCACGCGACCATGGCCAATCTACCGTTGGCGATCTCCTTAACCTTCAACGTCTTCAAGTCACCCTTGGAGTAGTTGAGCGGGTCGAAAATGCCCGCCGGGTAGCCAACTTCGCCATCCGGAAGCTTGTTGTTCGGGAACGCCGGGTCGACGTTGGCCGAGCCCGGGTTCTTGATGTCTTGCCATCTGCGAAGCTCCGCCCAGTTCATCATGATCATTTGCACGACAAAGAGAGTGGTGGCATCGGTGAAGTAGCCGTCATAGAACGGCGCTTCGTGCCAGTTCGGCAAGTTGCTGATGCCCATGGAGGTCAAGAGTTCCGGGGCAACCATACCGGCGAGGCCGAGCATCGCCCAGCGGCAGTGCTGGAGTTCGGCTTGCTGGTACCACGCGAGGTCCTTCGGGTCAACACCCAACTCGAGCGGGTCGAAACCGTAGTCACCCGGCATTTCACCCTTCAAGTGCGCCGGGGCATCAGAGCCCGGCATCCAGAGCGGACGCGCAGACGCGTTCACGACGACGGACGAGCGCGTCGCGCGCGGCTTGGTCGCGCAGCGCGCGCGCAAGCTACGACGACAAAAAAACACAATCAACACCCGCGTCAGTCATCACATTCACGCCCGTCGCGAAGAAACCACCATTCGCATCATCCTCGTCACACCACCACCACCATCGCCGCACCCACCGCGCGCACACGACGACGCTCGACCCGCGCGCGCCGCCGCGTCCGCCCCGCGAGATATCCCGAGCCACCACATCACCCACGCCCCCATCGCCCGCGCTCGCGCGCCCTCGCGCCCGCGCCTCCGCGCCTCCGCGCCCAACAACACATGCGCACATATTTCCCCCATCCATCGCGCGCGCCCCGCACCCCGCGCGATGCCCGCACGACGCACGCGACGCGCGCGACCGCGCGATCCTCGCGCCGTATCTTCGTCGCGATCCGACCGCGCGATATCTCGCGCGCGCTCGCGCGCGTCCTCTCTCTCTCTCTCGCGCGCGCGAGACGCCGCCGCGCACGGCGCCGTCGCGACGAACACGTACCTCACGATAGATTGAGTGGCGAATTGAGCGGACATGGTCGCTTGGGGTGTACGAAAGTGTCGCGCGCGTCGGTGCGCGAGCGACGACGATGATGATGATGATGATGATGATGATGGGCCACAAATCGCCCGTTCGCGTGTGTGTCCCCCGAGGGACTCGAACGACCAATCGTGACCCCGTGATCGAGATCCGGATCGAGATCATCTCGGGTGTGTGTGTGTTTCATATGCGCGCGCGAGTGCGCTATTCGAACGCCCTACACGCCCATCACGCACGCGGTCGATACGATAAAAAAAAACCGACACACACACAAAAACCGGATCGCATCGGGCGTGCTCGTGCCGTACTGTGGCTATGGGCTGTCCATACCAGAGCCGACATGGTTCCCATGATATGCGATCCATCGCATACGCGACGCGTGCGGGGTATACGGCGCATGGGTGCGCTGTGTATGGCATAGGGGACGTGGCGTGGATGTATGTATATCGCGCATGTTCGGACATTCGGTGTGCGTCTGACGACAGGACCCATTTTATGCCGCGGTCGCCCACGGGTGACCGTTTGCGCCTCGGCGCGGCGACACTCCTGTGCGCCGTCGACGACGACGACGACGTCGTCGCGTCGCGTGAGCATGCGCGTGAGCGCACACATGGCGCGTTACGTCCCGAGCGAGGATATGGGTGACATGCGGGTGCGTGTGAAGGATGCGAGAGAGGGTCGAGGCTGCGCGAATGAAACCGTGGGCGACGTAAAGAGACGTTTGAATTGGATGGCGCGCGGGCGGGACGACGTCGCGCGATGCGTGCGCGCGGTGCGTGGGCGTGGACTGACGAATGTGTGTGAATGACGCTCGCGCGGTGATGTGTGTGTAGGGGTTTTCGAAGACGCTCATGACGAAGCTCGATGACGCGCGGTCGGCGGGGAAGTTTTCAGAGGCTGAGATTGCGTTGTTGCGTGAAAAGCTGTCGCTCGTCGCGAGCGCGTTTGGGGCGGAGAAGTCCAAGTATGAGAGTGATTTTGAGAAGCTTGCGGCGGCGGCACAGGTGGAGTTAAGTGAGAGAGAGTATGCGCTGTCGAGTGCGGCGTTGGAGTTGACGGAGTTGAAAAAAGTGATCGCGTGCGTGGAGGCGCGCGAGGAGGCGACGCGAGACGACTTGGACGAAGCGTTGACGGCGAATGAGATATTAAAGGCGCAATTGATTGAAGAGCATGAATGTGCTTCGGCGCTGAGAAATGAAGTAATGTACTTGCGTGAATCTTTGCGAGATGCGAGTGAGGCGCTGAGTCGGGCGGCGGAAGAAGAGGAACGACGCGCGTACGAGGCGCCGAGACGCGCCGAGGTTGACATCGAAGCGCGCGTCAAGGAGGAAACGTTGAATGCAAAGATTGCGCGTTTGGAAGAAAAGGTCATCGATGCTCGTGAAGAGAATGCGACTCTCAAACGCGAACTTGCGGCGGCTGAAGGCACGAAATCTGATCTTCAACGAGCCGTGGCTGAACGCGACGGCGCGCAAACCTTCTTAAAGTCGCAGCTTGCGGATTGGAATCAACGTCTCTATGCTCGTTCCGAAGGCGGCGGCGCTTCGAGTGATGCGACATCGACGAGCGACACTTCTATTGAATTGCGAACGAAGCTGGACCAAGCGGAGATTGAGCTTGGGGCAAAGACTGGAGCAGTCAAGGCGCTCGAGCGACGCGTTAGAGAGCAAGACAAATCCTTAGAGCGCGCTCGCGCCGAGATTGAAAAGATGCGCGCCAAGCTCATCGCCCGCGATGAAGAAGTTTTCGAGCGTAAGTTGACCGCTCGCCACGGGCGTGAAGAACGCGCCGAACGTCGATCAAAGTACGATGTCACCGCAGAGGCGACTGCGGCGGAAGTGATTGAGACGCTTCGCACGTCGCGCACAAAGCATGCCGACAAGTCTGTTGCGCGCGACCGAACGGCGCGCACGGCGGCATCCAAGAAACCCACAGGTACCAGTCGCGCAAGCGTCGGTCGCAAGCGTCGTGCCGAACGCGTTGCACCGCCAGCGTCAGTGGTTATTGACGCCACCGCGCCATACCAACCGCCAAACGCCGCGGGCGACGAGGACGAAGACGAGCAAGACGACAGCGACTCGGAGTACGATGAAGTAGACGTGCCGGTGAAAAAGACGCGCGCGCCGCCAGCGGTGAAGAGTGCGAAGAAGCCGAAGGCGCCGGCGGCTGTGACGAATGAAAATGCCGTCGCAGCGCCGCCCGCCGCGCCGGCGAACGAAGGCATTCGAATGCCGCTCGGTATGATTCAAATGCCCAAGCTCGGCGCAAAGAAGGCTCCGACCGCAGAAGAGGGTGAAAAGAAAAAGCGGCGCCTAAACCGTCAGTCTGCAATCCCGGAGGCTTTGCCCAATTTGTTATTCGGCATCGGCGAGGGCGACTTGCCGCAACACTAAGCCGACGAGCCAACCGACGCCACAGAAAATCAGTAGCGCACTTCTAGTCGTGCGCGTTCACACCAATGAACACTATATGCTATATATATACACTACATCAGCTATGTGTCTACGTTCAACATCCCCCGTGACGCGCGTTTACCCCCTGTGGCGCTTTTTCTCGTACGCCCGAGCGCCGCGTCTCCTGGCGCCGCGCAAGCCCACCAGTCGCGCTGCGAGCGCGCAAACCACGCAGACGCTAAAGCACGCGACCCCAATGAGCGCCTCGCGCGCGCGAGTGCCGCTCGACGCGCCGTCGCGCCACGTCCAGTCCTCGAACATCGCTGAGTGCGCGAGTGACGTCGTCAGTCGTCGCCGCACCATGGTGTCACCCGTCGCGCCCGCGCCCGCGGCGTTGGCATCGACATCGACATCGACATCGACATCAGCATCGCGTCGACGGTTCCTCGCTGCGGCGTCGCTCGTCGTTGTCGCGCCGTCGCGCGGCGTCGCTCGAGCGGCTGCTGATGTCGACGATTTCAACGCACTCGAGCGCACCGCAAAGCAAGCGTACTACCAGCGTGATTTGCCGCGCGCGTACGAGGCGCTGACGAAAATAATCGACATGGAACCCGATGAGGCGGTGTGGCTCGAAAGACGGGCTCAGGTATTGGTGGATTTGAAGCGGTTTCGGGACGCTATCGATGATTACAATAAAGCCGAAGCGATGGAGCCTGCAAACTATCGGTCGCTCGGGATGTTGTCGAACAGAGCGTTGGCGTACGAGGGGATTTCTGATTGGGACTCGGCGATTAAGGATTATTCAGAGGCTATTAAGCTCAGCGCGATGATCGGCGCGACGCCGCCGTATGTGGTGAATAGTCGGGGCAACTGTTACGTGAGCGTGGGTAGGTACGATTTGGCACTCGAGGATTTCTTGACGGCGGCGGATATCATGCAGCAAAGTAGGAATCTTAGCGGACAAATTTACGCATCATCGAATGCGGCGCTGATGAAGGCTGAGTTGGGTGATTTAGATGGGGCAATTCGCGACATGGAAAAAGTTTCGCGGCGAGCCGCGGGTAGCGTGGACATGCGTGCCGCTCTATCCGCGCTGTACTACGCCCGCGGGGAACAAGAGCGAGCCGAGGAGACGTGGAACGTAGCGTGCACGATGATCAATTCTGGGCAGTTAGTAGAAGGCGGGCCAGTTCTTGACGGATGTGAGCTTTATCGTGATACCGACTGGTTGTTGCGCATTCGCCGTTGGCCTCCAAGTGTCGTAGAAAAGTTTCGTCGGTTTATAGAGTTGAGATGATGCTAGATAAATGATGTAGTATAAAACTTATGGCTAGTTGAAATACCACAACGTCTGACCCTCAATCAATCCGAGAGTGTCCACGTTGGACTCTAAATCTCCCTCCTCACCCGATCCTTTGCGTCGCTTCGCCACGCATACGACGACTGGAAGACCGCGAGGGACTTTTGAAAAGTGCAAAATCGGCACGGGAGCCTGTTCTGGAACTTGTGAGTTGCTATATTGACGCCCGGTTTTACGTGGATCGATGTCGATCATCGCTTGTACTCGGGCACGTGCAGCTGGCGAGAGCTCGTTCATGAAGTTTTTAGCGTCCCGGCCAGCGCCCCAAATGATAAACTTCGACCAACCTTCAGTGGATAAAATTCGCTTTTCGAATGCCTCAGCGCGCACTTGCAGCAAACGACGCCTGCTGCAACGCGCTGACGCGCTCTGCGGACTCCATCGGTACAATAAAACAGGATTATCTGGGTACTCGCCAGCTCGCAATAACGACGGCTTGTTTTCGGCGAGGTTTGCGTCATAGTGTAACTCCAAATGACGGTGAAAGAAAATCAGATCTTCAGCCTCACCGGAGCCGGGTGCGGCCTCGACAAATCCGCCAACAGCGTCGGCGATCGAACGCGTCATGCACCAAGTCGGAAGTAACACGGTGCATTCACGAAATTGTTCAAAATGAAGTTCATTTCGCGTCATCATATTTGCCCAAGCTTCGTAGTGCTCCGTTGAACCACTTGGATATCGCTTCCAGCACCCGCCGATGATAGCCGTCGGGTGTTCCATGGCCAACGGCACTTGTAGCTCCATTCGATTCGGCATCATCACATCGTCCGAGTCTAAAAACACTAGAATTTCACCCGTACTTTGCTCGATGCAGCGATTTCGGCAAAATCCAATGCCCTGATTTGGCGCATCTTCCTTGACAAAGTTAGCGCTTTCCACCCAGCGCGAACCATTTGCAACGCATTTGATACCGATGCGTGCGAACGCTTCAGCCCAGCGGCGGATTATGCTTGCTGAACCGTCAGAGCTAGAGTCGTCAAATATGCTGACTTCTATAGGGCCAGTGTATGTCTGCATGCACACTGAAGCCAACGTTTCATCAATCCATCGCGCGGCGTTATGCACCGGACAAATTACACTCACTTTGGGAAGTCTGTTGTCTGGCGGCGCGCGCTTTACTTGGTCGTCTGGACATGTCGACGGCAAAAAGTCGGTTTCTCTCTTCAGCTTTGGCTCGAGCGCTTGCACTTCTTTGAGCACTGAAATACCATGCGCGTCAAACGACTCTTGCTTGACGCGTGCCATACCATTCGCCAATACGCGCACATCTGCAGTAAGGTTGCTTGTACCGCTATGGATGAGCCATGGATGTAGGAGCACGATTGTTCCGGCCTGGCCGCTTACTTGCTCAATGACACCATCAATATCGTCTCGGCTCATCGCGTTTTCTGCCTCGTGTTTATCCATCTCATACGATAGTGGGAGTCGACCTTTGCTAGATAATTCACCTACGAGATCAATGGCCCAAGCGTTCACGTTTTGGTGCGACACTCCACCTTTTTTACGCAAATATGACGCTACCCATCGGTGCGAACCTTTGATGAACGCCGTTCCACCTCCACCAGGAGCGCAGTCAGTTAGGAATAGTAAAATAATCGCCCCTTGAAACGGGTGCCCTTCGGGCGTGCGCATCCAGTCCGTATCGAATCCAGCGCCAATGTCCAAGTGCCACCCGCGATTGAGCATACGTCGGCGATTCACTGGATGCCAAGACGTTCCTGGATCCAGAACATTTGTCGGCCCAACCACGCTGACATTATGGGCATCATCCGTCATATTAGGCGATCTTTCATCCAACAACATCATTGCTCGACCGCGAATCTGCGCTTTTGTGCATCCGGGTCTTTGACCGCTCATCGCATTGGCAATAGTTTGCCACTTTTCACCGTGCTCTTGCACCAGAGCCATCAACTGGGCGTCGTGCTCAGGCGCCCATGCCGGCTCATAATGCGCCTTACAATCATTAGCCGTCCATATTGTCTCACTCGTACTAATCATTTTTGCAATATCTTCCCAATCGTGTCCACTTTCGCGCAACTCACGCACGTTCCCGCTATCACACTCTGTCCAATGCGCCGGTGCCGGCGTACACAAGCCGCTCGCGCCGCTCACCTTGCGTCGTTTCTCACTCTGTTCCGCCCTCGCAGCGATAGCTTTCGCCTTGAGTGCCGCCGCCTTTGCTTCTTCGTTACCTTCTGGAAACGTCACCGGGCAATACCAATGTCTAGGCTCGCATATCCCGCGTTCGGCGTCCACGACGTTGGCCTCGACCGTCCACTCATTCTCGCCCAAAATCGTATCCAAAGCCTCGCGCAATTTAGGATTCTCTCGCACGTCTCGCCAGTGCGTGCCCTCCTCTGCGGCGACGACTTCAATCACGCGTCTCGCCGTGCCGCTCGGCCACGTCGATGGGTCACTGAGCGATGCCCCACGCGGCGTCCCGCTCTCGGGCTGCACCACTGGGTGCTCCAGGTCACGCGCGAGCTGCGCGACGCAGCGCTCGACGACGTCGCCGGGTACGGCACCAGGGATGACGACGACGCCGTGGCGAATGAATTCGTCCCTGAGAGACATCGCGCGTGGCGAGATCGGCCGCGCGCGCGCGCGTGAGTGCTCAGCAGCACGAAGTGACGTTTGAGAAAACCCAAAACGCTCAGGTCAACAAACATGTCTAGCTCGACGTCGGCTGGCCGCGGGACGATGAACGCGCGGTGCGTGGAATTTACGCGCAACGCGAGCGATGGGTGGAACAAACATGCATGTAGGTACTAAAGTGTACTTGTATATATGAAGAATGTAGGAAATGCTAGATGGGGTGTTCGGTGAGTTTTGCGGCGTCGGCGGCGACTTCGGCGTCGAATCGCTTGGCGAGTCGAGTCGCGAGCGGAGCATCCATGAAGAGCTGTGTCAAGTGGCAAATGATGCATGGAATGGCGATTAAGCCTGATGCACCGAAAACGTCTTCGTCGAGGTAAGAGATGACAGTCATGGCCACAGGCAGGGTCTTTTGACTGCTCATCATGACGCTCGCGACGCGTTCGGGACCAGAGATGCCGAGCGCTCCAGTGGCGCCGTAGTTTATGGCAAGGAACACCACGTGGGTCATGATGCCAGCAAATATGACTAGAAATATGCTTCCAGCATCGGTTGAAAGCAGTTGCTTCGCACTTTTGCTGATGGACATCCATACGACGATGATGAGACACGAATTGTTCGTCAACGTCAATTCTTGCTTGTGCTTTGCCGCTCGCTCGGCGATTACTGGAATCATCTCTCGCGCAATTTTGCCGGCACAGATCGGCACTAATATCGTACATAATAATTTCACTAACAAGTCAACCGCTTGTGAACCCATATCTCCCCCAGAGGCGCTTGTGCCGAGTGTACTCGACCCACTTCGCGCGATGGCGTTGAAGTAAAACGGCACCGTAAACACCCCCAGCAGGTTCGTACTGACAGTCAGCATCAACGCCAACGCGACGTTACCCTTGGCATTTCTAACCAATGTCACCCCGCTCGTCAGCGTCGTCGGCACGGCGCAAAACAACGCGAGTCCGTACCTGAACTGCACCGGCGTGTACGGAATGTTGATGTGGATAAACCCGAGCAGCGGCGTCACGCCCAGAATACTCACCAAGCCATACGCCAGCGCCCCTCTGCCGCTTTGCAACGCTTGTGCAATCTCTTCCGTCTTCAATGTTGCCCCGGAGATGATGAAAATGATGATCACCGCGATCGTCTGCACGATGGACCACCCACCCGAGGACCAACTAGCGATGGTTGTGCCGGCGGCTGGGGCACTGAGACCGATGGTGAGCGCCAGGCAAAAACCTAAGACGAGGAAATTGTCGACGAAGAACTTTTTTACACGCACCGCGGCGAGCGGTTGGGTGTCTGGCATGGTGATGACGTGCCGACGGCGGAGACGCGGTCGGCTGTGAGGGGCGTGACTGGGTGCGCGCGCTTTTTGCGTTGGCACGAGTGCGTACGTGTTCGTGATGACTTCGTGTCTGAACTGCTATATGTATTCTAAAAGGAAATGCTATTGGTGTATGTGATTAGTGCGTGCGTGCAGGCGTGCGCCTAGGCGCACCGTGGGCGCTAGAAGCGCACGCCATTTATTAATAATCGTGCGTGCTCTTGTGAGGCTTGACATCCTTCATGGACGGTGGCTGTCGAACACCGCGGGATTGCGTAGATAATCCCATAATTGGTTCATTTGAAGACTGGAATCGCATGCGCGGCGCGATGTAACGCAAATCAGGATCGCCCACCATGCGTTTGGCGCGGTGAATGTCAAACTTTGAGTCGTATTCGTCGTAAGTCAAATCGGTGTAGTAGTATCCGTCGTCCTCACTCATACACGAAACGACAGTCAAAACACCCATCGACAGTGCAGCGATGGCGGTTATGATTGTCAATATGATGTACATCGCGCCGTTGACTGGATCCATTGGCGCTTGCGGTGCCCACTCGACGTAGTCGTTGAACGATGGGTCATACTCGGGATCCGCATACGTCAAATTGCTAAGCTTCAGCGGTGCCACAGCTTCGATTAACAGCCCGCACGTAGCGTTCAATTCCGTGCCTTGCATGGCAATTCGAGCATATCCATTTTCGCCCCACAGCGGTCCCCATGAATTTTTAATAACTATGAACTCGAGGCCGGTATCGTCGTCGTATCCAAAGCCGACCGCTACAACGGCGTGGTTAATCAAGTTTGGCATGTACTCCCAAGCCGGTTGACAATCATCGTAGGTGAGAATACCACCCGAATAGAAACGAAACTGATCGCTTAACGCGTTCACCGCCACCGATACGGGTTGCATGTAGATGGCTGACTTCAAATCATCCCACGTGTTTTCGAGCACAATATAATCGTCAATTGATGCCGCGTGTTTGCGCGCCGTATTCGACCGGCAGGGCCCAACTCGACTGCTTTCTACAGTGTATGGATGCACAGGGTAGTCAATAGCGGCAGAGATACCACCCTTCATCACCGCGTACTGATAGCCGGTGACCATGTTCCCGCCGACGCAGTCTTGGTCAATCGGATCGCACTCGAGCAGCATCTGCGGCGACAGCGTCACCGCTTCGCGCGTCCATATGTAATGTACTCCTTCCACCGCCGCTGCGGTAGTAAACGCCCAGCAGCCCCCGCACGCGCCCTGCTCCCAAACTTTACTCAAACCGCCCTTGACGCGCCAGTCCCAAGACCTTGGCAAGTTTGTCGGATCATACAACTTACCCGAATTCGGATCGCGTTCATTGGACCAAATGTCCGCATTTCTGGCTAGAAATTGATCGTGCATGTCTTTCCAGCTCTCGCGCTTTTGTCTACTTCTATCGCGCTCGGCCGAAGGCGTCGGCTGCAAATTTCCTGTCCTCGCTTTAAACTCCCGTAACGTCTTATCGCTCCAAATCGTAGCCCCGTAACTCGCACGAGAACCTTTGTGTTGCTTTCCTAAAGACGATACGTCCCCACTCACGCGCGCAAGCGCTTGCACCGCGCGCATATTCTCGTCGTATGTCGCCTCGCGTCTCGCGCTCTCCGCGCACGGAAATCGCTCCTCGCTCCCGCAATACTCCGCCTTCTTCCCAAACTCCTCCACGTACGACTCAAACGATGGCACGGTGACGCGCTCCATTAACTCCTGCTCGTTCGACGCCAAAGTCGCGACGTCTTCTCCGGCGCGCAGCGTCGATCGCGCGTCAACATCCTCCAGCTCAAAACGTGCGCCCGCGTCATCATCGACGCGCGCGTGTGCCGCAGACACCGTCGCGCCGCGCACCACTGACGCGAACGCGACGATGAACGCGCACGCGCGCCGTACGCGCGATGCGCGGTGGCGTTGACGCGCCATGCGACGCGACGCGCTCTGGAGTGGTCGACGCCGCGCACCAACACCCAAACGTGTTTCACGGCTCTCATATTAAATACAGTGTCTATCAATGTCCGACCGACCAACTATATGCTTTGATCGATATAGTCAGTATTATCGTATATTATGTGGGGGTACGAATCGTCCATGCGCACGCGCACGCGACGTCGTCGCGACGGCATACCGACGCGCGACGCCTCGCGACATGTTCTGGGACTCGCCAACGACGGCGGTGAAATCACACGCGCGCCGTGGAGGCGGCGGCGTTGCGAAGACGACGAAGACGACGACGGCGGCGGCGGCGGCGAATCGCGTGAGCGAATGGTTGCGAACGGCGCTCGAACATTCATCATCGCTGACGACGACGGTAACGGCGACGCACGCGAATGTGAGCGGCGACGCGAAGGATGCAAAGAATGCGTCGTTATTGTTAGACGATGCGGTGGCGTCGCCACCACCGCGCACGGCCAAGGATGAAATCGCGCACTTGAAGCGACACGTGGACGCGCTCACGACGCTCGCGGCGGAGAGCGAGACGCGCGCCAAGGCGGGTGCTCTCGCGGCGGAGAAGCTCGCCATCGTGCGAGAGGAATTGGAGAGTGTGAAAAAGGATAATGCAAGCCTTTGTCGTAGAGCGGATGAGATTGATGCGTTGTATGCCAAGGCGAAAGTGAGCGCGGCGGCGTCGGAGGCGCGCGCGAATGCGGCTCGAGACGCCATGGTGAGCGCCAAATGTAAGCATGAAGAGGCATTGAAGCGAGCGTATGGTGAGCGAGATGCGTGCCGGGATCGTTGCATTGTGGAAAGCGAAAGATTGCACTCAAATATTGTGGAGTTAAAGACAAAGATAGGCGTACTTGAGCAGGAAAATCGGCAACTCGAGGCGGACGTGCGCGCATACGGAGAAGAAACGGCGCACTTGGATGAAATCATCGCTTTGAACGAAGCACAGCTTGCAAGCATGGCTGAAGAAAAGTATCGAATCGAGAAGCGATTGAATGAAATGACCGCACAAAATGTGAAAGCGATGATTACGTCGCCGTTCGGTGATGCTTCATCCCCCACGCCCGTCGTCGGCGGCACGCCTCGCTTGGCCAAAATGATGTGTTGGATCGAAGACTCGTTTGACGCCATCGCGTCGCCAGTTCGAGCCCCATTTGCCGATATCTCGAACAAGGAAAACTCGCATGGTTCGTTAACAAAAAGATCGCTCGTGACGCCCGGTGCGAAGGGCAAGACGCGCATGTACACACCGAAATCAAAGCCGCCGACGCCGACTGTCGAGGCGCAAGCCCCAATCGAAGAAGACGTCGCGCCCGCGCCCCCAAAGAAGACGTGGCGATTTACGTTTGCGAATAAACCAGAACACGTGTTCATGGGTCGATGTACGAATGAATTCGGCGCCGTACGCGTGCGTCTCGTTGCCTCTGTGACCTGCGCGCTCTTGGCAGCCACTTAGCAGCCGCGCGGGCGCGACTTGCCAGTGTAATAAAATTTATGTTTGAACCTCCTCTTTTTTAACAACATTAAAGCTAAACGCTCGTCGCACATCCCATGTATCGGTGAAGCGTTTCCCGTATCGCACCTACAAACGGCGACCACGGCGACCACCCTTTCTACGCGTAGAATCCGTCGGCGTCGGCGTCACGTCTTCGATGCGGCCAATCTTCAACCCCGAGCGCGACAACGCGCGCAACGCGCTCTGACCACCCGGACCCGGCGACTTGGTCTTGTTCCCCCCTTTCGCACGCATCTTAATGTGCAACGCAGTCACACCAAGCTCCTTGCATCGCGCCGCGACGTCTTGCGCCGCAAGCATCGCCGCGTACGGAGAAGACTCGTCGCGATCCGCCTTGACCTTCATGCCACCCGTGCAACGCGAGAGGGTTTCCTTACCAGACAAATCCGTGACGTGCTACGCGCGAAAACAACGCAAAACGACAAAAAACACGTGCGGTCAGTATCACAATGAACTCCATGCGCGAAACGCGCGCGGTGATGCGCTCGCACGCACGTCGCGCGACGGCGGCGGGCGCCCGACGCATCCATCGATCCGCGGTCGCGCCACTAGGGCTTTGTGACGCCACGTCCACGGCGCGCTTCATGCGCGACCTCTACGTACCACGAACGTGTCGTTGAACGACGCAAAGATATGCGCGACGCCGAAGACGAGTTCGCCTTCGCGCACGGTGGGGCCCACGTAAGTCGCCATCGTGTACTGAACGAGCGCGTCGTGAAGAGGCGGATGCCGCGCGCGCGGCATCCGGCGAAGAATCGATGGCGGTGGCGCCCGATGTTCGGACATTCGGCGCCGCAATCGTCGTTATGATGTGTGCGCGGTCGCGCGGCGTCATCGTCGTACTGCGCACGCATTCGGTCTATGTACTGTACTCTCGGGCGCGTATCTCGTGTCTATCCGATAGACTCTATCGCATGGGGTATAAGCGCTATAGGCCGAATGCGCCCAGAGTACGTCAGTCTGCGCCGCGTGTCCCGTCGATGGCGTCTCGGTCCTCCTACGTGCTCTCGCCGTCGGCGCCGTCGCGGCGCCGTCGGGCGTCCGCCGCGCAGGCGATGCGGATCAGACGCGCGCTGATGTGGGCGTGTACCGCGCTCGCGTGCGTGGCGACGTATCGCGTGTCGTCGCAACCGTCGGCGGGGGATTCGACGTTGGCGATGTTTGATGATGGGGTGAAAAGTTCCGCGACGTTTACGTCGCGGCGCGAGGACGGGGTGGATGTGATGCGACATCCGACGCCGAGTTTGGTGTCGTCGTCGATGGTTGTGGATGATGCGCTCGCGCGCGAGGGTGGTGACGCTGAGCGGGAGGTGGTGTCGACGCCGCGGCCGACGCCGACGTCGCGCGGGCGGTTGCTCACGTTGAGCACGCACGGCGCGTTGATGACGTTTGATATCGATACGAAGAAGAGTACGGTGGTTCATGAGGGGCGAGGGGTGTACTATGGAATATTTCCAGTGGATGCCGAGGAGGCGGGTGATGTAGCTGCGAGTACTGGCCCGCACGGGAACGGGCATTTGGCGTACGTCGCGTCGAGGCCAGATAACGCGGATATCACGTCGCCGCTGACCGATAGTTTGCTCTTGATTGATTTGGAGAAGGGAGTGTTGGTTCGAGATTTGAAGATAGACTCGAAATTTACGCATGATGTCGTAAAGAGAGGCTCTCAGGTATTCATAGCGGATACCGGTGGCGGACGCGTGCTCGAGCTCGAGTATCCATCCATGCGCGTCGTGTTCGCGGCTGAAATCGGTGTGCGGCAGCACGTCAATACCATTGTGCCTGCTGACGTTGAAGAATACGGTATGCACACCGTGTGGGCGGTTCTTCACAACCTTGGGCCGAGTATGTTGGTGTTGATTGATTTGGAAAAGGGCAAAGTGTTGAAGACGTTGGACAAGGTGGGCTTAAAATCACACGGATGCGTGCCGTATAAGAACGGTTTTATCATGCTGAATAGCGGTGAAGGACAGCTTATTTACGTCAACCCGGCAATAAACGACTTTGATGTACTTTGGATAGATCCGTCGAACACATTTATGAAAGGCCTCGTCGTGATTGACGATGTCGCATACTTTGGTGTTTCCGCTTTTGGCAAACGGTGGGAACGAAGCGATCCATCGAAGACGAGTGACATCGTGGCGTTCGATTTAGTGTCCCGGACGATGCTGTGGCGTGAAACTATTCAAACGCTTGGTTTATTGAATGTTATCGCTGCGCCCATGATTGATGAAGCGAGCACTTGGAAAGCGATATCTTGGGGAAAGGACGACTCCGCCATTCCAGCGATAACGACAGAAAATGACGAGTCGCGGTTCTTACAGGATGCCGTACAGGATGACGAGTTCTCGAATTGGATTGATCTGTCAGCTAAAGAGCGCCCCGAATCATCCGGTCTCAGTCGGCAGAATATGCTTTTGATGTACAAGCCCATCGACGTTAGAGATTTACAAAATTTCATCAATACGCTTCCGCGGGACGCGTTCAAGGCGTATGCGCAAGAAAAGAATGCCAAATTGGGTGGCAGAACCGACAACATGGAACAGTTTAAACCAAACGTTGATACCATGATATTAATTTTCAGCGATCGATCGGGCAAAGAGACGTATGTTTTCCCGTACTGGCACAAGCTGAAGCGATACGTGACTCCAATTCTAACCGACTTGTTCAACAAACAGCTTGGTATTCAGGGCGATCCCTTCGAGCACATTATTCGCCTTCAACTAGCAGTGATGAATCCAGGCTCCGAAATCAAAAGACACGTCGATAGAGGAGGGTGGGCGAAGAATTATCACAGATTTCATGTCCCAATATTTGTTCCGAGTGACCAAGACGCAACTGAGTTTGTCATGAGCCCCATGGGCGCAAGCCGAGTGAACGTGCCGTTGTCTGAAGGTGTTCCTTTCGAAATTAACAACGCAATAGCACACTGGGTTAGGAATTCCGCACAAACATGGCGGATACATTTGCTCATTGACTTTGACGAAGAGATCGTACCGCCAGAGCGTAGACATGCCCTCGAGCCTGGCGACGTTTGTGACTACTCAAAACTCGACTCGGGATGTATTTCTTAGGTAAAGCCGCAGTAGATGCCATCATGGCATATCGTGATAATAAACAACACAGCGTATGTACAACGTATAATTTTCATGATTATCAATTCTCTATGGTGCTGAAGCAGTCTACATGATTTTAATTGCGCGCTCGAAGCTTCCCTTTCCTTGACGGCTGGCTGGTCTTCGAGGACCTTTAATCTCGCGCTCGACGCCAAGGATATTCTCGAAAAAACCCTGCTTTTCTACGCGTGTGAACTTCGAGCGGAGCACCAAGTTGTCGTCTTCGAGAAGCTCATATTTTGATGAAGCCCCGATGAAGAATTTCCATTTCGTAAAGTCTTGATCAGAAGCTTCAAGTTTCTTCTGAATTCGCGACTTGAGCTCACCCAAGGTTTCACTGCTACTTATCCGGAGTAGGAACGGCTCGTCGTAGCAATGATACGTGTTCAGATTCGACAAATCTTTCGATATATTGTATATGCGCAAGTAATTCCCATCCAAAGTCTCTTCGAGCTCGTCTTCGGGAACTTCTTCCGCACGCAATGTCCAGTACTGGTCGTTGATGTCGCTTATGTCCTGATCCTCATCGAACACCTTGTAGATCTGCGAGTAGAAAAGCTCGAGAAGCCGAAGCTTAGAGCCCTTGACTCGATCTCCAAGACGGCTTTGAATATCGTTCAAAACGCTTTTCACCGGAGATCCCTTGGGGAGTCGGACATTGAACTCTTCAATCAGCTTTGTATTTGACCCGTGGAACGACACCTTCAAAGACTTCAACGTCTCCAACTTTGGAAGTGGAATATCCAGAATTTCGTAGTACAAAACGTTGCTTTGCTGAGGCTCGATCATTTGTGTGAGAGTATCACAGCCTCTGAATCGAATGCTGTTAGCGCGAGGTCCATTTGTGTATGCGTTGTGCGGAGTGAAACGCAACATGGTGGCGTCGTCCAAATCGATTGCAGCCGCCAGCTCCTCTGCAACTTGATCGTAAGACATCATTTTGTTCAGATCAAGCGATACCTTGTCTACTTTGGGCGCACTGAGCTCTCGGAAAATCATCACCTGATGATTATGTTTGTGGCTGTAAAAGATTGTTGCGGTGGGAAATTGAGACTGCGGAGCCTCTGTGTTGCGCTTTTGAAGCACAAGAATGTCTCCGTGGCTAAGCTGCAAGTTCGCTCCCTCTACGTTAGCACCGATTGCCGAATTGGCCATCGTTGTCTCGTCATATTTTGGTACATCAACTTCTCCATCAGCGCCCATGAATGAAATTTCTTCGTACACATCCACAGGAGTATCTTGATCAAATCCGCACATCTCGCGCATCATCGGCAAGTATTTGGTCAGCTTGTCGTGCTTAGAGGCATAAAAGTTACCCACAAATCGTAACTCTGCGCGATCTGGATTGTAACACTTGAGAAACAAACACACTTCGTCTCGATTGACGTCAGTTTCTTTATTGTCAAGGTCTTCCAGATAAAACTTTAGTTCGTTTGGCGCGGAGCCGCTCGTGTGCATCTTCTGTCGACAGTGCTCAACGGGTAAAGTATCACACGATTCAGGTACCATTGCGTGAGGACGATAGGTTGTATTTCTTCTCGGTGCGAACGTCCACCATCGCTGACGTTCAATCGGCACGCCGAGACTTTTCGCTGCAATAGCCCTGAATTCTGCGAAAGGCGTCTTCTTTGGTAACCTGAAACGATGCGCGTCTTCAAAATCTCCCAAGTCAAAGATTACTTTCTTCCCGATTTGTTCCTCAATGCCGTTCTTCTCTAAGACCTTCATCACGGTGTACAAGTGTGCCTCTGCTTTTTCCAATCGACGTCGTTCTTTGTCTTCTTGTTCCTTGGCAAAACGAGCGCGAAGGTGTTCAGCGAGATGCTCCTTTGTGGCGTCACAAAGAATTTGATCCATGTCGCTCTCGCGAATGTACACGAGCATGTATGCGCTACTGACTTTTGTAAAGCGCAAATTCGGTGCAATGCGCATGTTTGATGAGTCATCGTCAGCATCCATGTCGCTGTCTACGTTTGCGGCGGTGCCTCGACTACCATACTGATCCATCACCGCTTGCTCGGCAGACTGCTTGGTCACGTGTTCGTCGTCAAACTTGTACCACTGCGCGTCGTCTGCATCCTTGAGATCTGGCTTTATGAACGCATAGTAATGCCCCCCGTTGATGCCCCCGCTATGTACCAATACGCTATGAAGTCTGTACTTGTTACGAACACTTGCGTCTGCTTCTGGTACGAGATACTTGCGGTCGCCGACGTCCAAGTCGAGCTCTTCAGGGAACTCGTACCTGTCGTGAATCTTCACCATGGTGTCGCGATGAAAGTCATACTCGAAGCGCTTGAGCTGAATCTGAAGCACTGGTGGAAAATCGTGAAACAAAACACCTTTGCGAGCATCTTGCAACCCATGGCCTTCCGCGCGGTACTTGTTGTCGCCATCAAGTTTTTCAATTTCCGTATACCGGTCAAATGACGCATAAATATCCTTGCATCCTTTGACGTCCAACTGAAGATCCAGAAACTCCTCCTTGCGCTCGCTCTTGTAGTCAACATTAATGCACTCGATGAAATTTGTCGTGTGACCTTCAAACAACTTTTGAATCGTACCCTCAACGGTAGTTTGTTTCATTGTCTCTTCCAATTTGTCTTGTAAAACGCGGTTGAGTTCCTGGACGTCGTGCTGCATAAACGAGTCATAAGAGTCCCAACCAAACGAGCGCGTTAGATCCTTGGTGCTTACCGCACCCTCCTTGGCGTACTGTAAGCGGTAAAATACCGATTGAAGCGCCAAAGGCATCGTGTTGTGCGCTTCGTCGGCTTCGTTCGTCGGCATGTGGTACACCGCTTGACGGAACGACGGAATGTGATACAACGTTTGTAACAGCGAGTTCATATAGCACGTGGCACCTTGATTCTTCAACCCGATAAAGCCGGTCTCTTTACGAGAGTCGTACTCGTTATTATACACATTACGCACGCCTGGCTTTTCGATTTCAAACTCGTCGCAAGGCCTCACGCGAACGCCAAACGTCACCGCGCCGTTTTCGTCAACGTAGCCACCCTGGAAGAGCTTGAGACGAGAAATAAACGTCGTGAATCCCCAATCTGCCTCTTCGTTATGAAACGAGTGCGATGTATCTTTCTGTTCCATGTATGCTTCATCATTTGGGTTCGTCGGGTGAACCAATCGCAGCGCAAACTTTGCGTGGCGTTTCCACTGCCCGCTCGCTTCTCGCTCCGATTTTGGACCGCACTCCAAAAACACGCTCACAGATAACGCGTCATTCGCCTCCACCTTGCGCGCATTCTCTTGAGGAGAACCAAACGGAAATATCAACAACCTCCACATCGCATCATTCGTTTCATGCGCATCCGAATACACCTTGGCGTGCTTTGTCGGCGACAACGCTCGAAACTCCTTCACCGCAAACGTAAACGCCAACTCTCCATCAACGCCATCGTAATCCCCATCCAAACTCCCATCCTCAGAACTCACATCATTCGCACTCTCACTCACATCATCATAGCGCATCTCCACTACGTGACGAGCGCGAAACCCAGGACGTCATCACCTAACCGTCAGTCATCGATCAATCACGCGCGCGCGCGCCATCGCAATCGCCTCGCGCGCCGCTCGTGCAGGTCCTCCGCCGCATCATCGCGTCGGAGTCGCAACGCACCATCGCGAGGATCCTCCTCCTCGTCGTCGTCATCTACGACGTTCTCGTCGCCCTCTCGCGCGCGCATCGCGACTCGGCGCGGCGCAATGACGCGACTCGAACGATTTGATTGATGCCTTCGCGACACGACGACGACGCGACGGGGCCGTTGACCGCCATCACATGGGCATACGACACACTCCAGTACGCACACGGCGCCACGAGGTCGACCGAAGGGCACCCATAAATCGCAAACACCAGTACTTTGGGTGTATGCATGTCTGTATGAGGGTGGTTTTTGTAGTTTTTATGTTTTAGGGTTTAGCGAGCCGTCACTCGTGCAGCCAGCGTTCGAGCGTCCGCGCGCGCGCGCGTCAGAGCCCGTCGTCGACCGACACGAACGATGTCCGCGACTTCCATGACCCAACGCGCGTCGTTCGCGACGTCCTCGGTGAGCGCCGCGCGCGCGATGCCCAAGTCTGCGTCGTCCAGAGGCGCGCTCGTCGTGCGCGGCGCGGCGAGCAAGGCGAAAAAGCAAGGGCAATTGGATGCGCTCGCGGCGATGGCGACCGCGGAGGAGACGTTCTTAGTCGCTGGGTTCAACTACCAATCGCTTACGGTGCGTGTGGAATGTAGAGAGATGATGATGCGATTGTTTTTTGTTTGCGTGTGGCGTTCGCGGAACGCGCGTGATCGCGTGATGAGGGCGGTGATGGCGCGTGGGGGCGACGTCGTCGCGTGGATGGGGGCGCGAGGATAGCCCTGGATGACGTCGCGACGAGGGGCGTGTGTGTGCGCGCGCGAGGGTGGTTTCGCGTCAGACGCGGTGCGCGTGGGGGAGAGTATTTATGTGCGCGCGTCGGCGCGCGCGCAGGCGCGATGGGTGGGGTGCGCGCGCGTGGCGTGGGGGTCATTCGGTGCGCGCGCGTGGTTGAGGGTTTTAGGGTCTCACAGGGCGAGGGGCGAGACGTCGCGGCGCGGCGCGCCGCGTTATCGATGAATGATGTGACTGACGATGTGTGTGATGCGTTTGATTTCGTCATGAATAGGTTAAGGATATGATTACGCTCCGCCGAAGCTTGCCGGAGGGCTCGCACTTGATGGTGGCGAAGAACACGCTCTTGCGCAAGGCTGTCGCGGGTACGAAGTTTGAGCCGATGGCGCAAGCGACGACTGGCATGAACGCGTGGTTGTTCGTGGATGAGAACGTTGCGCCGACGATGAAGGCCATCAAGAACCTTACGAAGGGCTGGGAAAAGGCGGGGAAGCAAGTTGGTTTCAACGGTGCGTGCATGGATGGTCAATTCCTTGCGCCGGCGGCTATCGCTCCGCTCGAAAACTTGCCGACCAAGCTCGACTTGATCACCAAAATTGCGGTTGGCATCAAGCAAGTGCCGACCAAGCTCGCGCGTGGTACCAAGGGCAACGCGAACAAGCTCGGCTATGCTGTGCAGGCGATTTCCGAAGGCAAGAGCGAGATTATCTCTGCCTAATCAAATATTGATATTTAGCAATTTTTCGGCGAACGCGAAACCCGAGCGGCGTTTTCGGGTGCTTGTGTTTTTGGCGCATCCAACTCCATTAGTGTGAGATTCTTTGTAACAGACATCAGAATTCCTAACAAACGATGATAATATTTTTATCTTGTTCTTGCTTTGCTAAGTTTACAAATTGAATACGTGCGTCGCAGCTCGGTCGGTGTACATATGACCGCAGCTTACGACGACGCTCTACTAAGTTCACGCGCGTCTGCTTTCGCTTGTTTTCGAACTTCAGCGCCTTCAGACTCGTCGAGTAATAACCAACCAAATCCGAGTGCGAGTAACGCAAATGCGCCGCCACCCCAAAATGCGCCGGCGCTCCCGAGTTTGTCGCACAAGAAACCAGCCATATAGTTGCCAAACCCGAGGGACAAGCCCTGAGACATCGCTGCTATGGCGAAACCGGTACCACGCACATTCGGAGGCATCGTTGAGCTCAATACAGCCTTCATATTACCTTGCGTCATGGACATGTGCACGCCGACAACCAAGTACCCCAGAAAGACTTGCCACGGCACCTTGGCCATAACGAGGATGGCATCGGCTAGAACCATCATGCCAAAGCCGACAAGAAGCATGTTCTTACGACCGGCACCACCTTTCTGATCGGCGGCATCAGCGTACACCCCTAATGGGTACGTCAACGCTGATTGCATGATATTTGTGGCGAACATGAGCACGGGAAGGTAGGCAAGTTGCATGCCCACCGCCTTGGCGTGGAGCGTCACAAACGCTTCGCTGAAGCGCGCCACCTTGAGGATGCTAAACACCAAAAGTGCGCGCCAGAATGCCCACGGAAGCTGCACAACTTCGGTCCAGCTCCAGTTCCACTCACCCCACATGAAATTGTTCACGTTAGGTCGCGGAGACTTGGCAGACTTTTGTTGCGCCGCTTCGGCCCAAGGGTCATCTGCCCAAATCAACGCGCGCACGCGCAAATCCTCCTGTGTCATCTCTGAACCATCTGAGCGACGGAACCACGAGTTACGTTTACCGCTTTTACCAATCTTCCGCAGTCTAATCGTGCCGTCAGAGTCTTTTCCTTGATCTTCAAAGCCTTCGACGATCTGGTCCAAGAAAGGCGAAACCATGCGTGCGCGTGACTTCATTTGCCACAGCCAATCGCGCACGGTCTTCCACGTCTTTTGCCCACGATGCCACACAATTTCACGCACGCCAGATTTACACTCCGTTCGACGCCATCGAGCGCGAAGATGTGGCATGGCTAATGGACCGCGAGTGTGACGCTTCCACGACGGCAACCCGCGACCCCGTCCAGGTAAAATCAACGGTTTGTATTTCGGTTTGCTCATCTTACGGTTTGGCTTGCGCACTGCTTTAATGAGGATATAAATCGCCACGATCGAGGGCACTGCAGCTAACGTAAACGTCGCACGGAAATTATTGTGCGTCATTTTCATCATCATCATCGCCATGAGGGACCCAATGACGCCCCCGAGCGTAGTCATTGACTGATGTAAACCATACGTTGACGAACGCTTAGGACGTGGAGACAAGTCTGCAATGAGAGCATCAGTCGGTGCCGCACGAATACCCTTGCCGAATCTATCCAAAAGCTTTCCTGCGACGACCCATTGTACGCTCACCGCCGACGCCAACGTCAGCTTCATCGCCGCCGTCATCACTGACCCCGCCGCGATAACCTTTACCCGCGATTTCAGCACATCTGAAAATACCCCCGAAAAAACTCTACTGAAATTTGACACGAACAACGCAAATCCCTCCATGGCGCCAATCCTAGTGTTGCTAAATCCAAACTCTGTCTGTAAAAACACTGGAAGCAAGGAAAACACCATGCACGTCGACGAGGTCCAAAGAAATCCGCACGTCGCCAACGCCCAAACCGACATGTTATCCACTGGATTTTGAACCACGATCGGTAACGGCGTGCGCGCCATTCCAGGTAGACGATGGTATAAATAGCTCAATATCCCCGCCATGCCTGAAAACTCATTTTTACCACCCGCGGCGCCGCTCGTGCCCTCTTCGTCCTCCTCGTCGTCGTCATCTTCATCCTCATCCATGCTCCCTCGCACATATCCCGCATACCAAACCTCTTCATCGCTCGGTTGAAACACTTTCTTACGCATCACCGTGCCTTCCGCGAACGCATCCACGTCCTCGTCGCTCGCGCCGCCAAACGCGCCGCTCGCGCTCTTCGCCTCCAAATCTTTCACTCGCGCATCAAAATCATCCGAACTACTCCACGGCGGCTCAACATCAATCGCTCGCACCATCAAACACGCCCCACGAGCGCGCAAACACCCACCAGCATCATCCCCCGCGCACGACCGCGCCGCGCGCGCGCAGCCACAAAACCCGCGCGCGCCGCTCGCGCGCGCCTCGCGTCCCCTCCCCCACGCA
>Ga0181552_10000770_pt1 | contig 24753 bp, 25 predicted proteins | sample 011ome_18_FD_130583 | JGI IMG/M metagenome (GOLD analysis project Ga0181552, IMG submission 130583) | Coastal salt marsh microbial communities from the Groves Creek Marsh, Skidaway Island, Georgia - 011501BT metaG (megahit assembly) | ecosystem: Environmental > Aquatic > Marine > Intertidal...
CAACGAATAGAATCTGTAACCAACCCGAACAAAACGACTGCTTTTTCTATCCAGGTATGCGTCGTTTGAGAACAATAAACGGTTAATTGATTTGACGTGTTTGAAATTCCTTTTTCTTTAATTTCTTCAGGCGCTTTAGCAGTTCTTGCAGCTAAGAACCCAGTGAAATTTGCCATGTTTCCTCCGCTTACCAAAATTCCTCCATAATTTGGAGAAACACCAATAAATTCTGCTAACCATTGGATGGTTTGTTTTTCAATTTCTGTTGCAACTGGACTTAATATCTGAGCTCCAACATTAGGGTTTATTGTTGCCGCTAATAAATCTGCTAAAGCACCAATTGGTGTTGGAGAAGAAGTAATGTACCCCATAAATTTTGGATGTCCATTTAACAACGAATTTTCCATTAAAATATCTGTGGTTCTTGCCAATAATTCATCAGGAGAACTTCCATTTTCAGGTAAAGGTGAATTTCCAATTAGTTCAGAAATTTCTAAATTTGATTTACTTGTAGTTACTGTCTTTTTATCAATTGTATTTATAAATTCAGCGATTTTATCAATTAATTCATAGCCCATTTTTTGAAATAGGGTTTTATCAATTTCAATAGGTGCTCTTCTATCGGTTTTTATAAGTATTAGCTTTATTCTTACTACGAGACAAAATTACAAAGAAAACAAGCCTAACCATTTTCTTAAAAATTTAAAAAGTTTAAAAAGTATTCAAATAAGTTCAAATTAATTTTTGTCTCTAGTTTTTAGAACAATCTAAGGTATACATTTTAGGCTAAACATTAAAAAACCCAACTCAAATGAGTTGGGTTTTTGTTATACTGTAATTAATTTCCTCTACGTCGACCTCTTTGTCTTGGAGGATTGTCTTTTTTCCACTTTTCATACTTCACCCATTGAGTTTCAGAAAAAATAGCTTTTAAACCTTTATCTGTTTCTTCTTGAAGCTTCATAAATGCAGCTCTCATTCCTTCTCTATCACCACTAGATCTTAGCTCTTGCATCTTCTTAGCTCTTTTTTCACTAGAAGCGATAAGTAAATCATACACTTTTGTGTGCTGTTCATCAGATAAACCAAATTCTTTTTGCCAAGTATCAGCATTTGTTTTTGCTTGTACTTTTGGATCTGGGCGCTCACCTCTTTGAGCTTGAACAGTTAATGCTCCAATAAAAAATAGAATTGTAACTATTATGTGTTTTGTTTTCATGATATAATTGTTTTTAGTTTTTTCACTCCCAGATTTACCTGGAATATCTGTGCTTAGACTATTTTTTTTTAGATTGGTTTAATCCTAATAATTATTTTTTAGACCCCTTCTGGATATATCTTTTTTAACTCAGATGCTTTTATTTTAATCATATTTACATCTAGAGAAATATCTTTAAGTGGCTTATTGGTAGTGTCTCTTTCAATATTTGTTATCGTATTTATAACATCCATTCCCTTAATTACTTTTCCAAAAACGGTGTATTTGTCATCTAGCCTACTTAAACCCTCTTTATTTTGAACAATATAAAATTGACATCTAGCAGAAAGCATTTTTGGGTTGTCATCACGTCCAGCTCCTACAGCTCCATATACATGACGCAAATTTTTATCAAATTCTGGTTCTAATAAATATTCTGGATTGTTAAACCCTTCTGGTGTATCTGGACAACCACCCTGAGCAACAAAATTTGGAATTACGCGATTAAATGTATAAGTATCCCAATAACCATCATTTGCTAATTGGGTAAAACTTGCTTTGTGTTTTGGAGTTTCATTATATAACCAAATTAAGATCTCACCCTTTGGGGTAATAATCTGACCTATATTGTATGTTTTTTCTGTTTTGCATGAAATCACGCCAATAAGAATAAATAAGTAAATAAATGTTTTCATGAATGTTTTCATTTAGTTTATATAAAAATAGATATAATAGTTTAATTATTCTCATTAAACAAAAAACCCACTCAATTGAGTGGGTTTTTTAAATATGTAATTGATTTTTATAAATCAAATTTAATTCCTTGAGCTAAAGGCAACTCATCAGAATAGTTAATGGTATTTGTTTGTCTTCTCATATACACTTTCCATGCATCAGAGCCAGATTCACGTCCACCACCTGTTTCTTTTTCACCTCCAAAAGCACCTCCAATTTCAGCACCAGAAGTTCCAATATTTACATTAGCGATACCACAATCAGAGCCAGCAAATGATAAGAATTTTTCAGCTTCTTTCATTTCATTAGTCATGATTGCAGAAGACAATCCTTGAGCTACACCATTTTGTTTCTCAATGGCATTTTCTACTTCTCCAGAATATTTCATTACATATAAAATCGGAGCAAATGTTTCGTACTGTACAATTTCAAAATGGTTTTCAGCTTCAATAATTGCAGGCTTCACATAGCACCCGCTTTCGTAACCTTCTCCTTCTAAAACACCACCTTCAACTAGTACATTTCCGCCTTCAGCTTTTGCTTTTTCAATTGCTGATAAATAGGTATTTACTGCATCTTTGTCAATTAACGGACCAATATGGTTTTTCTCATCCAAAGGATTTCCAATAGTTAACTGCTTGTATGCGCCAACAATAGCATCTCTTACTTTGTCATAAACAGATTCGTGAATAATTAATCTTCTTGTAGACGTACAACGTTGACCACAAGTTCCCACTGCACCGAACACAGCACCCGGAACCACCACTTTTAAATCTGCAGTTGGTGTAATAATGATGGCATTGTTTCCTCCTAATTCTAATAATGATTTTCCAAAACGTTGTGCAACAGTTGCACCAACAATTCTTCCCATTCTTGTAGAACCTGTAGCAGAAACTAGTGGAATACGACTATCTTTAGTCATCATTTCTCCAACTTTATAATCCCCGTTAATAATACAAGAAATACCTTCAGGTAAGTTGTTGTTTTTTAAAATTTCTGCAATAATATTTTGACAAGCAATGGAACATAATGGTGCTTTTTCTGAAGCTTTCCAAACACACACATCTCCACAAATCCAAGCTAAAGCTGTATTCCAAGCCCAAACAGCAACAGGAAAATTAAATGCAGAAATAATTCCAACTACACCTATTGGATGCCATTGTTCTCTCATCACATGTCCTGGTCGCTCAGAAGGGATTGTTTGTCCGTTTAATTGTCTTGATAAACCAACGGCAAAATCACAGATGTCTATCATTTCTTGAACCTCTCCATACCCTTCTTGTAAAGATTTTCCCATTTCATAGGAAACTAATTTTCCTAAAGGCTCTTTTAAGTCTCTTAATTTATTTCCAAATTGACGAACGATTTCTCCTCTTTGAGGAGCTGGCATATTTCTAAAAGATACAAATGCTTTCGTTGCGGTTTGCATCACTTTTTCGTAATCTTCTTTAGATGTTGCTGTAACCTTGCCGATTAAAGCACCATCTGTTGGAGAGTATGATGAGATAGTTTCCCCGCTTCCAAAGTTGTTAGAACCTGTAGAAGTTCCATTATTTATATCTTTTACGCCTAATTGCTGCAAGGCCTCTTTAATACCAAATTTGCTCATTTTTGTAGTTTTTTTATTTGTTAAAACTGAAGATCAAAACTACAAATAATTTAGGAGATAATAAATTAAACAAAAATCAAATTAATGTTTAATTTTAAACATTAAAATTGTAACCATTCTTCTGGTAAAGGTTTTAAATCTAATTCTTTAACCTCTGATTTAATTTCAATTTCTACAATTGGAGGTTTTTGAAGAGATAAGTTTATTTTTCTCTTCTTCTTGATTTTTTTTAGAACAACATCTATGGTATTTCCTTCACTTAGAATTAAGTTATTTAATAATAAATTTGATTCTTGTTTTAAGTCAAAACAATCAACAAAATAAGTAGGGTTGTTATTTTGATAAATAAACCATTGACCTGATTTTTTCTTTTTTGGTTCTAGAATTTGTTTAGAACCAGTTATGGTTCTATAGGTGGTGAGTTTTACTTATTCATGTAACAATTAATTTAGGGGATTTTTATAAATATAATACTTTTTAGCGTTTAATCAACAAAAACAAAAGTTTTATTAAGTCTAAAAAGATTTAGCAAAAGTAATACCAAAGAAAAAAAATCAAAAGAATTTTAACATTATTAACAATTTTACTATAAAGATGTTTTTATCAACTATTTTTGTAAAAGATGCGAAATAAGCTTTTTAAAATACAATCAAGTCAGGAATTTAAGACCCTTTCTTTAGAAGTTTTTAAACACCAGTTTAAAAACAATAAAGTATATCGATCTTTTTGTGATTTGTTATATGTGCACCCTTCAGATGTTTCCAACATAGAAAAGATACCTTTTTTACCGATTCAATTTTTTAAATTACGAAAAGTACTTTCTTCTTTAGATGAAATAGAAGAGGTTTTTTCTAGTTCTGGAACAACAGGGAGCACCACAAGTCAACATTTTGTAACGGATATTTCTTTGTATGAAGAAAGCTATTTAAAAGGGTTTCATCATTTTTATAGAGATATAAAAGAATATACTGTTTTAGCCTTACTGCCAAATTATTTAGAAAGAAAAGGCTCGTCTTTGGTTTATATGGTAAATGATTTGATACAAAAATCAAAACAACCAGAAAGCGGATTTTATCTAAACAATTTAAAAGAACTTTCAGAAGCCTTAATTCGTCTTGAAGCCTCAGAAAAAAAGGTGTTGCTAATTGGTGTTTCTTTTGCCTTATTAGATTTGATTGATGAATATCAATTTAATCTAAAAAATACCGTTGTAATGGAAACAGGCGGAATGAAAGGAAGACGAAAAGAATTGATTCGTGATGAATTGCATGCGATTCTTAAAAAAGGATTTGGTGTTTCTGAAATTCATTCAGAATACGGAATGACAGAGTTGTTAAGTCAGGCCTATTCTAAAGGAAATGGAGTTTTTGAGTGCCCACCTTGGATGAAAGTTTTAACACGCGATACCGAAGATGCATTAAGTATTCAGGCACTTTCAAAAACAGGAGGAATTAATATAATTGATTTGGCAAACTACAATTCATGCTCGTTTATTGCCACTCAAGATTTAGGAAAAGTACACCAAAATGGAAGTTTCGAAATTATTGGACGCTTTGATAATTCTGATATTAGAGGTTGTAATTTGATGGTGTTGTAAAAATTAGATTACTTTTTTAGAAACATATTTTAACTACAATGTAGTTTATTTTAAATAATTTTAACTACATTTGTAGTAAATATTAAAAAAATGAGTCAAAAAGCACTTGGAGAATTTGAGGAAATTGTAATACTAATTGTAGCCATTCTCAATGGGGACGCATATAGTGTAGGCATTATAACAGAGATTGAAGAACGCTTAAATAGAAATGTTAGTTTGGGAGCAATTCAAACCGTTTTAAAAAGACTGGAAAAAAAAGGGTTGTTAAAGTCAGAATTTGGTGATGCAACCAACGAAAGAGGTGGAAAACGAAAACGTCTCTATGAGGTTACAGCAGCGGGACAAAAAATACTGGATCAAACAAGAGTACAAAGAAATTCACTGTGGGAAGCTATACCAAGACTTTCATTCAATTTACATTAAATGAATCAAAAGAAAAATAAACCATCACGAATCGCAATGATGATCTTCAATTGGTATTGTCATCCTGATTTTCGAGAAGAAATTGAAGGAGATTTGTTGGAGCGGTTTAACATATACTCCTTAAAATATGGTTATACCAAAGCAAATAGACTTTTTATAAAAGAGGTTATCTCTTTATTTCGACCATCTATTGTTGGAAATATTTATCATTTAACAAATACAGGAACTATGGAAATTACAAACCAAAACAAAAGATTGATTACTATTTTGGCTACTGCTTTAGCAATATTATTAATTCCGCTTATTGCGATGATTTTTACCAACGATGTAAGTTGGAAAATTTTTGATTTTCTCGTTGCAGGGGTTTTATTGATTGGAACAGGATTAACACTTGAATTTATTTTAAGAAAAATAAAAACATTACGATATAGAATTTTATTAGGGATTCTGTTATTCGTTTTACTTTTTCTAATTTGGGTAGAGCTTGCTGTTGGAGTTTTCGGAACACCGTTTGCAGGTAGTTAGAAAAATATGGCTAATAAATATAAAAGTATTTGTAATTTATGAATGCATACATCGATAACATGTAAAATCAATTTCGATGAAACATCTCCTTACAATTCTATTTATAAGTATTTCAACTACTTTTTTTGCACAACAACAATACAATACCACTAAAGGTTTTATTGCAGAAGGTTATGATGTTGTTGCTTATTTTAATAACAACCCAGAAAAAGGAAATAAAAAATTTCAAACCACTTTTGATGGTGTGAAATTTATGTTTTCTACCAAAGAAAATTTAGAAACATTTAAAAAAATGCCTAAAAAACACATGCCTCAATACGGTGGATATTGTGCCTACGCTATCGGGAAAAACGGAGAAAAAGTATCTATCAACCCTAAAACATTTGAAATAAGAGATGGTAAATTATACTTGTTTTACAATTCTTGGGGAACCAACACCTTAAAGCTTTAGACTAAGGAAGGTGCAGAAGAATTAAAAAAAGCTGCAGATAAAAATTGGGAGAAGTTAAAAAAGAATTAGCATTTGTAATTCCTGAGTAAGCAGGAATAACAGTTTTTACTCTAAATTACTCAACGTTTAATAAAAAATAACTTTTCTTTCCGCGTTGCAACAACACATATTTGTTTGCAATTAAGTCATCAGAAGTAATTGTATAATCTTCTTTTACTTTTTCTTTATTTACAGAAACGGCATTTTCTTTTAAGGCTCTACGAGCATCAGAATTTGATGCTAAAAAACTAGTTTTTGCCGCTAAAGCCCCAATCATATCCAATCCGTTATCAATGTCTTCTCTTAAAACAGAAGCCTGAGGTACGCCTTCAAAAACATCTAAAAATGTTTGTTCATTTAACGATTTAATATCGTCAGAAGTAGATTTTCCAAACAAAATATTTGAAGCTTTTATAGCATTTTCATACTCCTCTTTTCCGTGAACTAATACAGTCACTTCTTCTCCTAAACGTTTTTGCAAAACACGTACATGAGGTGCTTCTTTGTGTTCTTCAATCAAAGCATTAATAGTTTCTTTGTCTAAAAAAGTAAAGATTTTAATATATTTTTCTGCGTCTTCATCAGAAGTATTCAACCAATATTGGTAAAATTTATAAGCAGAGGTTCTTTTCGCATCTAACCAAACATTTCCACCTTCAGATTTTCCAAACTTAGAACCATCTGATTTTGTAATTAACGGACAGGTAATTGCATATCCTTTTCCGCCGCCAATTCTTCTTATTAATTCTGTTCCGGTTGTAATATTTCCCCATTGATCAGAACCACCCATTTGTAAAGTTGCTGAGTTTTCTCTGTATAAATGCAAGAAATCATATCCTTGAACCAATTGATAGGTAAATTCTGTATAAGACATTCCTTCTTTAGACTCTGATCCAATTCTGTTTTTTACAGAATCTTTTGCCATCATATAATTTACGGTAATGTGTTTTCCTACATCTCTGATAAATTCTAGGAATGAAATTTCTTTCATCCAGTCGTAATTATTTACCAACAGCGCAGCGTTTTTGGCGTCAGATTCAAAATCTAAAAAATGACCTAATTGTGCTTTTACACATTCTTGATTATGACGTAATGTTTTTTCATCTAACAAGTTACGTTCAGAAGATTTACCTGAAGGATCACCAATCATTCCTGTTGCACCACCAACCAAAGCAATGGGTCTATGTCCGCATCTTTGATAATGTGCCAATAACATAATAGGAACCAAATTACCAATATGCAACGAGTCTGCTGTTGGATCAAAGCCAACGTAAGCGCTACGCATTTCTTCTAATAAGTGTTCTTCTGTTCCAGGCATGCTATCGTGTAACATTCCTCTCCATTGTAATTCTTCAATAAAATTTTTCATCGTCATAAATTAATCAGTCAGCAAAGATACTTTTATCCTTCAAAAAAAACTATTTTAGCAACTAGGATTTTAGATTTTAACAATGATTTTAGTAACGGGAGGTACGGGTTTAGTTGGTTCTAATTTATTATTTCAGTTAACTTTAGAAAATAAAAATATTAAAGCCATATATAGAACTGAAAAAAGTGTAGAAGGCGTAAAAAAAATATTTTCATATTTTACAGATGATGTAGAAAAGCTGTTTTCTAAAATTGATTGGGTTCAGGCAGATATTACAGAAATCCCTTCATTAACAAAGGTTTTTAAAGATATTACTGTTGTGTACCATGCAGCAGCACTGGTCTCTTTTGACGCGAAAGACTATCGAAAAATGCGCCAAATAAATATTGATGGAACTGCAAATGTTGTAAATCAATGCATTAGTAATTCTGTAAAAAAAATGTGCTATGTAAGTTCTATTGCTGCTATTGGAAATTCTATAGAAAAGAATGAAGTAACAGAGGAGAATGAGTGGAGTGTCGAGTCTAGTAGTAATGGCTATGCAATTACTAAATATGGTGCAGAAATGGAAGTTTGGCGTGGAAGTCAAGAAGGAATTGATGTTGTTATTGTAAATCCAGGAGTAATTTTAGGGGCTGGTTTTTGGACTCTAAATACCGGACAATTCTTTTCTAAAGTTGCTAAAGGTTTTTCTTTTTACACTGAAGGAGTTACGGGATTTGTTGGTGTAAAAGATGTTGTGAAAGCCATGATTCAATTAACGGAGGGTTCTGTAAAGAACGAAAAATTTATTTTGGTTGCTCAAAACAACTCTTTTCGAGAAATTTTCACTTTAATTGCTAACGAATTTGGAAAAAAACCACCGAGCATTCGAATTTCAAAAGGGATATCAAATATACTAAGAAGAGTAGATGCGGTTGTTACTTTTATAACGAGAAAAAAAAGGTTAATTACAAAAGCATCAGTTAATTCTTTACACGGCAAAACAATATATTCTTCAGAAAAAATTAATCAGGCAATTGACTTTAACTTTGAGTCAACAGCTCAAGTAATTAAAGAGGTGTGTGCTATTTATAGCAAAGAAAATAAAATAGGATAGCTATTATTCAGATTTGTTTTTTATACTTTCTTCTAGTGCTGCTTTTTTAGCAATCAATTTTTCATTTACCGCTTTGTAAATTAACTCATACTCTTCAAGCTTAGACGTATAATAAAAGTTACTATTGCCAAAGCGGGTACTATCAATTTTATATTTATTATATACTAGAGGCATGTAATTTACTCTTCGTAGGTTTAAGGTGTTTTTTTCTGGAAATGCGCTTTTTGCAATAAATAAATCGGTAAGCAAAAGCACCATTGTATCCTTCGGAATTAAATCTTTAGGCTCTTTTAACATGGTATTACTTGTGCAAGAACTTATGATGACAACAAGTATAAATAACAACCCTTTTTTCATTTTACCTATTAAAGATTAAACGTTCTCCTTTTATTTCTTCATTAAAGTTTCCATTTTCATACATCAAGTTTCCATTTACAAAAGTATGTGTAATGGTTGATGAAAATGTCGTTCCTTCAAAAGGAGACCAACCACATTTGTATAAAAGTGTTTCTTTTGAAACGGTATTTGATAAAGCAGGATTTACCAACACTAAATCAGCATAAAAACCTTCTTTGATAAAACCACGTTTTTCAATTTTAAAAATTTTAGCAGGATTGTGACTCATTTTTTCTACTGCTTTTCCAATTGATAATGTGCCGTCTTTTACTTTTTCTAAAATAGCCGTTAAAGCGTGTTGTACTAAAGGTCCCCCACTAGGAGCTTTTGTGTACACATTTTTCTTTTCCTCTATGGTATGTGGCGCATGATCGGTAGCTATCACATCAATTCTATCGTCTAATAAGGCTTTCCACAAACCAGCTCTGTCGTTTGCAGTTTTAACTGCAGGATTCCATTTAATTAAGGTTCCTTTTTCATCGTAATCTTCATCAGAAAACCATAAATGATGAATGCAAACTTCTGCCGTAATTTGTTTTTCCTCTAACGGAATATCATTTCTAAATAAATGTGTTTCTTTCTCAGTTGATAAATGAAAAACATGCAACCTTGCACCCGTTTTTTTAGCCAATTCAATCGCTCTTGATGATGATAAATAACAAGCCTCTTCACTTCTGATAATTGGATGAAATTTTAAAGGAATGTCATCACTATAAATTGCTTTATATTGTTCGGTGTTTTTTCTAATAGTTGCTTCATCTTCACAATGCACAGATATGAGCATTTTTGTGGATGAAAATATTTTCTCTAAAACGTCTTCATTGTCAACCAACATATTTCCTGTTGATGAACCTAAGAATAATTTTATTCCGGCTACATTTTTAGGATTTGTTTTTAATAACTCTTCTAAATTATCATTTGTACCGCCAAACATAAATGAATAATTGGCATAGGAAGTTTTTGAAGCAATGTTGAATTTATCTTCTAATAATTCTTGAGTTGTAGCCTGCGGTACTGTGTTTGGCATTTCTATAAAAGAAGTAATTCCGCCAGCAATTGCAGCCTTGCTTTCTGTGGCAATCGTTGCTTTATGTGTAAGCCCTGGCTCACGAAAATGAACTTGATCGTCTATAAATCCAGGCAATAAAAAACAGCCTTTTGCATCGATCACCGTTGTGTTTTCTGAAGCAGAAATAGTTTCAGAAATTTCTTTGATGATATTGTTTTCGATTAGTAAATCACCATTAAAAACAACATTTTCATTTACTATTTGGGCATTTTTTATTAACGTTTTCTTCATTTTATTTCGGAATTCCTTTTAATTTTAATTTTATCACACCAAACAAAGCTTCATAAACAATAGATCCATTCATTTTAGATTCACCTAAAGTTCTATCAGTGAAAATCACCGAAACTTCTTGTATGTTAAAGTTATGCTTCCATGCTTTAAACTTCATTTCTATTTGAAATGCATAACCAACAAACCTAATTTTATCTAGTTTTATGGTTTCTAATACTTTTCTTTTATAACAAACAAAACCAGCAGTCGTATCGTAAACAGGAATTCGGGTTATAAATCGAACGTATTTTGAGGCAAAATAGGAAAGTAACACTCTATTCATTGGCCAATTTACCACATTAACCCCCTTAGAATATCTTGAACCTATAGAAACATCTGCCCCTTTTTTTGAACATGTATTATAGAGTTTAATTAAGTCTTTAGGATCATGAGAAAAATCGGCATCCATTTCTATGATATACTCGTATTTCTTATCAATAGCCCATTTAAATCCATCAATATATGCTGCACCAATCCCTTTCTTTTCTTTTCGGTTTTTAATGAATAATTTATTAGGAAACTCGTTGATTAGATCTGTTACGATTGCAGAAGTACCGTCAGGAGAACTATCATCAACCACTAAAATATTAAACTCTTTTTTTTGATGAAATACAGCTCTAATTATCGCTTCGATATTTTCTTTTTCGTTATATGTAGGAATGATTACTAAAGCGTCAGACATATTTTTACCTAATAAAAAACAAGAGCAACAAATATACGCTAATTTATCACTAATTTTGTGTTATATTTTTCATAAAACAATATAATGCAGGCTCTAGAACGTATAGAAATCTCTACTAATTGGTTGACCCTTATTTATCTATTATGCCTTTTATTATTGGTTGTTTTAAAAACACTAAATCATCGGAGAATTTTTGAATATTCAAGAGCAATTTTTTTAAAACGATTTATCGAAAAAAAAGTAGAAGAAAGAGCTTCCTTTTTTAATGGTTTTAATATTGTTTTATTTGTTTTTTCTGTAGTTGTTTATGCACTTTTCTTTCTTTATTTAGCTGAATGGTTGCTGCCAGAAACAGAAAAAAATTTCGAGCTCTATTTAAAAATTATTGCTTTTGTTTTTGGGTACTTTACAGTGTTTCTAGCTTTAGACTTTGTTTTATGCTATTTGTTTGAAATCAAAAATGAGTTAGCTTATTTTGTTGCTGCAAAATTGGGATATTCATACAATATTGCCTTGTTTCTCTTTCCTTTTTTGATATTTACAACCTATGCTTTTTTAAATAGTTACATGTTGTTAAGCGTTTTTTTATTGTTATTTGCCTTAAGTTTTGTGATAACATTTATAAACAACAAAAACTTGATTATTAATAAGTTGTTTTATTTTATTTTGTACCTTTGCGCACTTGAAATAGCACCGTTATTAATTATTTATAAAATAACTGTTTAATAAAAAGGAGATATATGAAAGTGAAAACAATATTGGTGTCGCAACCAGCTCCAAAAACGGAAACGTCACCTTACTTCGATTTGTCTGAAAAACAGAAAGTAAAAATTGATTTTAGATCTTTTATACACGTAGAAGGAGTTCCCGTAAAAGAAGTTAGGGCTCAAAAAGTCGACTTAAATCAACACACTGCAATTATTTTAACAAGTAGAAACGCAGTAGATAATTTTTTCAGAGTAGCTGAAGAAATGCGTTTTAAAGTACCAGATTCGATGAAATATTTTTGTCAATCTGAAGCTGTTGCTTATTATTTGCAAAAGTATGTTGTGTATAGAAAACGTAAGATTTATGTAGGAAATAGAACTTTTCCGGAATTATGTAAATTGATTAAAAAACATAAAGACGAAAAATTCTTATTACCTGCTTCAGATAAATTAAAAGACTTAATTCCTGAAGAGTTAAATGCCTTAGGTGTTGATTGGAAACAAGCAGTTTTATATAAAACTGTAGTAAGCGACTTGTCTGACTTAGAAGATGTTTTTTATGATATTTTAGTGTTTTTTAGTCCATCTGGAATTGATTCTTTATTTGAAAATTTCCCAGATTTTAAGCAAAACAACACACGCATTGCTGCTTTTGGAAATACAACCATTAAAGCGGTAACAGATGCTGGACTAACATGTAACATCATGGCGCCTGCTCCAGAAACACCATCAATGACCATGGCACTAGAAAAGTATATTAAAGAAGTAAATAAGAAATAATAGTTTTAAACTTTATAAAGAATAAAAACCGAGCAGAAATGTTCGGTTTTTTTATGCAAACAACGTAGCAAAAGCTTCTTCAACTTTTCCAACAAGAATCAATTGAATCTTTCTGTTTTTAGAGGCTATTTTATTATATTTTGAAGCAACAAATTTGGTGTACCCTAACTTTTCTGCCTCACTAATACGTTGATCTATTTTAGAAACAGGTCTAATTTCTCCTGCCAAACCAACCTCTGCAGCAAAACAAACATGCGGAGCAATAGCAATGTCTTCATTAGAAGATAAAATTGCTGTCACCACTGCTAAATCTATAGCCGGATCATCTACATGTATGCCCCCAGTAACATTTAAAAAAACATCTTTTGCACCTAATTTAAATCCAGCCCTTTTCTCTAAAACAGCCAAAATCATGTGCAATCTTTTTAAATTGTAACCTGTTGTTGAACGTTGTGGAGTTCCATAAACAGCAGTAGAAACTAAAGCTTGAATTTCTATCATTAAAGGACGAATACCCTCTAAAGTGGATGCAATTGCTGTTCCGCTTAAGTCGGCATCTTTCTTAGAAATTAATATTTCAGACGGATTTGAAATTTCTCTCAATCCATCAGACAACATTTCATAAATTCCTAATTCTGCCGTAGAGCCAAATCTGTTTTTTTGTGCTCTTAAAATTCTATACGTATGATTTCTATCGCCTTCAAACTGTAAAACAACATCAACCATATGCTCTAAAATTTTTGGCCCTGCAATTTGCCCTTCTTTGTTGATGTGACCAATCAATAAAACGGGAGTTGCAGTTTCTTTAGCAAACTTGATCAATTCTGCCGTGGTTTCTCTAATTTGAGAAATGCTTCCTGGAGTAGCATCGATAGATTCTGTATGTAAAGTTTGAATAGAATCAATGATTAAAAACTCTGGCTGAACCTCTTCTATGTTTTTAAATATTTGCTGGGTGTTGGTTTCGGTTAAAATGAAGCAGTTAGATGTTGATGCGTCTATTCTTTCTGCTCTCATTTTTATTTGAGACTGACTTTCTTCACCAGAAACATACAATACTTTTTGTGAAATTGATAAGGCAACTTGCAATAACAATGTTGATTTACCAATGCCTGGTTCTCCACCCAAAAGCGTAACAGACCCTTTTACCAAACCACCACCTAAAACAGTATCTAATTCGTTGTTATGGGTTTTAACTCGCTCTTCTGGATTGAGTTGAATATCTTCTATTCTCAGTGGTTTTGCTTTCTGTTTTAAAGAGGTAGATTGTTTCCAACTTCTTTTTTCTTCTTTCTGAATGACTTCTTCAACAATGGTATTCCATTCGGTACAGGTAGCACATTGCCCAGTCCATTTTGGAGTTTGTGCTCCACAGTTTTGACAAAAAAAAGAGGTTTTAACTTTAGCCATTTAAAAGAGTTTCAAAGTACCAAAGTTACAAGTTTCAAGGTTATTTATCTTCAAGAATGAAAATAAAATTACTTATTTTTATTAAAGACAGGAAGCGCTAAAAAAGACAATCCACCAAAAATAACAATCATAGCTGTTTGGGAAGTCCACATAATCCAACCAAAAGCTGTTGCTGGTTCTTCTGGTACACCAAATAAAGCCAAAGCTCCAGTAACTGCAACAGGATATAAACCAACTCCGCCATTGGTTGCCGCGATACTAAATGCACCAGCAATAAAGCCAATTAAAACTCCACCAATTGGCACTTGTAACCCTTCAATAGCTGGTATTGTAGCCCAAAACATTGCCACATACATCCCCCAAATAAACACGGTATGAAAAATAAACGCCCATTTTTTTTTCATTTTAAAGATGCTTGTAACACCTTCAATAAGTCCAGAAACAAAAGCTTTTATTTTTAGTAGAAACCCTTTTTTGGCTTTTTTCACAAAGGAGGTGAACACATAAAAACCAACAATTAATAGCACAATTAAGAGTATAATTTTTGTTGGATCAAAGTTTTTGGTCAGTAAATTATAGATAAAATCAAATTGTACAAAAAGTGTAATTAAAATGATGATCATCATCATAATTAAATCAGCAATTCGTTCTGCCACAATAGTCCCAAAACCTTTTTCAAACGGAACATTTTCGTAATTTGCTAAGACTGCAGCTCTAGAAACTTCTCCTGCTCTTGGAATTGCTAAATTCACGAGATACCCAACTAAAACTGCTAAAATACTGTTTCCTAGTTTTGGTTTGTATCCAATGGGTTCAAGAATAAATTTCCAACGATACGCTCTAGATAAATGACTAAGAATTCCAAAAAATAAACCCAATCCAATCCACCAATAATTGGCGTTTTTAAAATAAGCAACCAAAGTGGTAATAGAAATATTAGATAAAGAGTACCAGACTAAAAAACCTCCTAAAACAAGAGGTAAAATAATTTGTAGTGTTTTTTTTGTTGTTCTACTCAAACCTTAAGTAAGTGTATTTGTTTTTTCATTTGGAAAAACTAAAGAAGGTTTAAATTCTTTTGCCTCTTCAAAATCCATATATGCATACGCAATTAATATCAGCACGTCACCTACGGCAACTCTCCTTGCAGCAGCACCGTTTAGTGTAATCTCTCCACTCCCTCTTTTCCCAGGAATCACATATGTTTCTAAGCGCTCTCCGTTATTGTTGTTAACAATTTGCACTTTCTCTCCTTCAATAATATTGGCAGCTTCCATTAATTCTAAATCAATGGTAATACTTCCAATATAATTTAAATCTGCACCCGTTACTTTAACTCGGTGAATTTTAGATTTTAATACTTGCACTAACATGCCGCAAAAATAAAACTTTTAAATGTATTTGTATCTTAAAAAAGCTAAAAACGAAAGGATTTCTTTTTTTACAAAGAAAGATTGTCAATTAATCTAATTTGACCAACATTTACAGCAATAAAGGCTCTGTTTTTTTCATTAAAATTAATTTCTGAAACTTCTTTTAAAGTACTTTCTTCTGCAATTGTAAAGTATTCTAATTTTAGAGAAGAGGCATCGAATTCATTTTGCACAAAATCATAAATATCTTTAATTGATTTGGTCTTTGCGAATTCGATAGCTTTTTTTAATGTTTTGTAAATTAACGGAACTTCTAATCTTTGTTCATTAGAAAGGCGAATGTTTCTAGAGCTCATTGCCAATCCATCTTTTTCTCTATAAATAGGGCAACCAATAACCTTGGTTGGTAGTTTTTCTTTTTCTACTAATTTTTTAACAACTTGTAATTGTTGAAAATCTTTTTCTCCAAAGTAAGCGTTAGTTGGCTCAATTATTTCAAAAAGTGTTTTAACGATGGTTGCCACACCATCAAAATGACCTTTTCTAAATTTTCCTTCCATTTGGTTTTCGATACCATCAAAAGAATATATTTTAGAAACAACTGTTTTAGCATAGATTTCTTCAACTGATGGAATAAAAACAATATCACAGCCACTATTTTCAAGCAATTCCAGGTCTTTTTTTAGCGTTTTAGGATATTTTTTTAAGTCATCAACATTGTTAAATTGAGTAGGATTTACAAAAATACTGACAACCGTAATATCGTTATTTTCTATTGATTTTAACACCAAAGATTGATGCCCTTTATGCAAAGCACCCATAGTTGGAACAAAACCAACTTGCTTGTTTTTTCCTTTAAGTAAATATAAACAATGAATTAAAGCGCTCTTTTTTTCGAAAACTTGCATAAATAGTAATTGTAAAATGTGTGCAAACTTAGCATTTTAACATGAAATTAGCATAAAAAAGTGTATTTTTGCACTTCTTATATTGTAAAGGGATAGATTTAATGAAAGATAAGAGAATATTATACGTTTCGTCTGAAGTAGTACCATATTTACCAGAAACAGAAATGGCATCAACAGCATTTAATGCTGCAAGAAATGCTCATTCTAATGGTGTTCAGACGCGAATTTTTATGCCAAGGTTTGGCGTAATCAATGAAAGAAGACATCAGTTACACGAAGTAATTAGGTTATCAGGAATGAATTTAATAATTAACGATATGGATATGCCATTAATTATTAAAGTTGCATCCATTCCAAAAGAGAGAATGCAAGTGTATTTTATTGATAATGAAGAGTATTTTAAGCGTAAAGCAATTTTTACTGATGAAGACGATAAATTGTTTGAAGATAACGATGAAAGAGCTATCTTTTTTGCAAAAGGTGTTATAGAAACCGTAAAGAAATTAAATTGGGCGCCAGATATTATTCATATTCATGGGTGGATGGCTTCTTTGTTGCCTTTATATTTGAAAGAGTTTTATAAAGAAGAACCTTTATTTACAGAAAGTAAAATAGTAACTTCTATTTACAATAATGATTTTGAAGGAACGTTAAACTCATCATTGGCGGATAAAGTGAAATTTGATAAAATAGATGCAGATAAAACCACTATTCTAAAATCACCAAACCATACAAATATCCTTAAAAGTGCAATAGAAAATTCTGATGCAGTTATTAAAGGAAGCGAAAGTATTTCTGAGGAGTTAAATAGTTTTATTGAAGAAAACAATAAACCTGTTTTAGACTATCAAACAGAAGAAAACCTAACCGAAGCTTATTTAAATTTTTATGCTAACGAAGTTTTAGCAAAGTAACCAGTTATTTAAAAGGAAAAATGATTAAAAAGAGTGCATATATTAGCGTGTTTATATTGTTTATAACAATGGTAGTTTCTTGCGAAAAAGATTTTCAAGACATTGCAACTTCAGTAGTAAGTAACACGAAGTTTGAAACAAAAGATACTATTATTGATATTGTAATTACAAACAAACAGGTTACAAGTGTTAGAGCAGATGGGTTAACTATTGGAGGAACACTAGATCAATATCTTTTAGGAGTATACAACAATCCAAATTACGAAAAAATTCAAGCCTCAATTGTTTCTCAATTAGGATTAGACACAGGTATTACTTTTAAAGATAATGCAGAGAGAGTTTATGGGAATGATACAACTGTTGTTACAACAATTGATACTGTATTTTTAAAGTTACCTTATCAAGCAACTTTAAAAACAGGAACAACATCAGATTATACCTTAGATTCAATTATTGGAGATCAAACAAAACCATTTACACTTAATGTATACAGATCTGATACGTATATGAGTAGATTAGACCCTGTAGATCCCTCAAAGGCAAGTAATTTTCAATCAGACAAAACATATCAAATTCTTCCAGGAGAATTAAATACTCAAGTAAATTACCCTTTTACACCCATAGCTACAGATACTTTAATGATATTTAAAAGAAGATTGAGCAATGGTACAGTATATAAAACGGACACACTTAAATTATCAAACAACAATCCTTTTGCAAGAATTACCTTAGATGAAGCTAAAATAAAACAGATTTTTGTAGATCAATTTGATAGTCCAAATTTTACAAGTCAAGATGCTCTAGATGAATATTTTAAAGGACTTTATATTCAGGCGACAGGAAATGAAGGCTCATTAATATCTTTTAAAATTAATACGTTTGATCTTAGTTTAAGACCATCAATTGAGATTAGATATACCAAAACTGTTTTAATAGGAGGAACAACTGTGCTAGATACAATAGAGAAAACAAATTCGTTTGCACTTTCAAACTTTAGCACAAGTGTTTATAAGATGGATGAAAAAGTATATCCAGACAACGGAAACATTGTTTTACAAGGCACAGCTGGAAATAGAGCTCAAGTACAGTTGTTTGATGCAAATCAATTAGCCGCGTTAAGAAGTAAAAATTTACTAATTAATGACGCTTCGTTAACTTTTTATGTGAATCAAAATATTGTTGGAACCGACACCATTGTTACTCCTTATAAGTTATTTTTATTTAAAGATGGAAACCCTAAATCTCAAATAAAAGATGTGCTTTCTGAAGGAGCAGATTCATTTGGTGGTGGTTTAGTAAAAACTGATAATAAGCCAGATTACTATACCTTTAAAATTACAGATTATATTTCTGATTTATTAAATGGGACTACAAATTACAACCCAATTTTAGGGCTTAAGGTTTTAAACTCGACTGATTTTCCAACAACAGGAACAGATAGTTTGGTTACAGACTTTAGCTGGAACCCGAAAGTTGTAACCTTATTAAACCACTCAAGTTCTAATGGAGCAAGAAAAGCTCGATTAAAAATATCATATTCAAAGAAAAAATAGTATTATGTGCGGAATTACAGGTTACATAGGTAATAGAGATGCCTATCCAATTGTTATAAACGGATTACAAAGATTAGAGTATAGAGGTTACGACAGTGCAGGTATAATGATGTTTGATGGAGAAAACATTCATGTTTCTAAAACGAAAGGAAAAGTATCAGATCTAAAAGATATTGTAAGCACAAACCCAATAAGTAAAAAAGGGAATATAGGAATTGGTCATACAAGATGGGCAACACATGGTGTTCCGAATTATATTAATTCTCACCCACATACTTCAATGTCTGGAGAACTTGTAATTGTTCATAACGGAATTATTGAAAACTACGACACCATAAAGAAAGAACTTATCAAAAGAGGATACGTTTTTAAGAGCGATACAGATACAGAAGTTTTAGTCAACTTAATTGAAGAAGTAAAAAAGAAAGAAGAATGTAAGTTAGGTAAAGCTGTTCAATTAGCATTAACCCAAGTAATTGGTGCTTATGCTATAGCAGTCTTTGACAAAACAAAACCAAATGAAATTGTTGTTGCTCGTTTAGGAAGTCCAATTGCAATCGGAGTTGGAGAAAACAACAAAGAGTTTTTTGTTGCTTCAGACGCCTCTCCGTTTCTAGAATATACAAAAGATGTTATTTATTTAGATGATGAAGAACTAGCAATTATAAAACTGCATAAAGGAATTCGAGTTCGTAAAATCTATGATGATTCTTTAGTGGTTGCAAAAATTCATGAACTTCAAATGAATTTAGAGCAAATAGAAAAAGGTGGTTACGACCATTTTATGTTGAAAGAAATTTATGAGCAGCCTAAAGCTATTTTAGACACCTATAGAGGAAGAATGTTGTCAAATGAAGGCATTATAAGAATGTCTGGAGTTGACGAAAATAGCGAAAGATTTTTAAATGCCAATAGAATTATTATTGTTGCCTGTGGAACATCTTGGCATGCTGGGTTAGTCGCAGAATATTTATTTGAAGATCTTGCAAGAATACCAGTTGAGGTAGAGTATGCTTCAGAATTTAGATATAGAAACCCTATCATTACAGAAAAAGATATCGTTATAGCAATTTCTCAATCAGGGGAAACAGCAGATACATTAGCGGCAATTAAATTAGCAAAATCTAAAGGAGCATTTGTTTTTGGAGTTTGTAATGTGGTTGGGTCTTCAATTGCTAGAGAAAGTGATGCAGGTTCCTATACACATGCAGGTCCAGAAATTGGAGTTGCTTCAACAAAAGCTTTTACAACCCAGATCACACTTTTAACATTAATTGCTTTAAAATTAGGAAAAGAAAAAGGAACAATTTCTAAATCAGTATTTCATTCATATTTACACCAATTACAGTTAATTCCTAGTAAAGTAGAAGAACTATTGAAAAAGAATGACGAGGTAAAACATATTGCTTCTGTTTATAAAGATGCAACTAATTGTTTGTATTTAGGAAGAGGATATAATTTTCCTGTTGCATTAGAAGGAGCTTTAAAACTGAAAGAAATTTCATATATCCATGCAGAAGGCTATCCAGCAGCAGAAATGAAACATGGCCCAATTGCTTTAATAGATAAAAATATGCCAATTTTTGTAATTGCTACTAATAAAGGACATTATGAAAAAGTGGTAAGTAATATTCAAGAAATTAAATCGAGAGCCGGTAAAATTATTGCTGTTGTTACAGAAGGTGATGTAACTGTAAAAGAAATTGCAGATCACGTAATTGAAATTCCAGACACAGAAGAAGCATTAACACCTTTGTTAACCAGTATACCTTTACAATTATTGTCGTATCATATTGCTTTAATGTTAGGGAAAAATGTTGATCAGCCAAGAAATTTAGCAAAATCTGTTACAGTGGAATGAGGTTATGGGTCGGAAATTGTAACCCTCGAATACTACTTGTAACATTCTCAATATCAATAACTACTACCAAATTATGGGATTCGAATTACTCTGAATATCAAGAGTATTTATACAATCGTATTTGTGAGTTTAAAGATAAAAGTGTAACCCCTATTGGGTATAGAAAGATATCTCAAATCTTCAACAAAGAAGGATTAAAAACACCTCTTGGTAATGTATTTAAAAACAACCATGTTCATTCCATTTACAAGAAAGGAAAGATTAGAGAAGAACGAATCAATAGAGAAGATGTAGTTGTTGTAACTTCTCCTATTATAGAAGTTATATGATAAAATCTTTCTGTTTTTTTACGTTTTCCTACACTTTGTAATACTTATAGTAGATACTGGTATCCATCATAGGGTAAAATACCAATCACCCACGAGGGTTCTGAGAAATAGTTAGTGGGTTAGAAGTCGGATAGTATTCTATAAGATTGAAATAATATCTATACATAATGGAAGAGGTTTCTCCGATAGTATCAAAAATGGTTCTACTATAAATCAGATATGGGTGATTCAATCGAACTGGTCTGAGGAAATTTAGAATTAAAACAAAAAAGGAAGTAAAATTCTTAAAGGGGATTGGTGTATCCAATACTGAAGTATTCAAACAAATAAAAAATTTGAAAAAAGATTATAACCTTTTACTTAAAACTCGAGGTTGATACTATTTAAATTAAACTGTTTAAAGATGAAACAAACTAAACTAACTGATGAAGAAATAAAATGGATAAAAGATAATCCAAAAGAGTTCACTGATGAGTTAATCAGAAAATCAGAATTGGTTAAAAACTTCTACAAAGAATTAGAACCTTATCGAATAAAGAAAGACAAAGAAGGATATCAAAAACTATTTAAAGAACTATTAAAAAAAGAAGAGAAAGAATGGAAGAAAGAATAACCAAACAACAACTAATGAAGATGTATAATGTAAACAGAACCACCATAGAAGAATGGAGAAGAAGGTTTGGGTTACCAACGAAATGTCCGATGGAGGAATAAATGGACCATCTAATTGTGATATTGAACCTTTAACTTATATAACAGAAAACATAGAAGACACTTTTGTTCAAAGTAGGGGAACAGAGTCTATCACTTTCACCGTAACAAATATGGGAAAATCGTTAAGAATGAAATATTTAGATACATCTACATCAGATCAGGTACTTTCTTATTATTCAAGATCAAATTTAAGTATGGACTGTAATTAAACCACGATTAATTTTGAACAATTTTAATAAAACCCTTTCACAACCGATAAGGGTTTTATTATATTTCTGATATTAAGTGCACTAAATCATAAAACAGATTATACTATAAATTTAAGTAACTTAATTAAATTACTAGATAAAGTGGTTAAATGACCCAATCTCCACAATTTAACTAGAAAAATGAGGTAGTACTTTCAGTAAATGAATTTAGTTATACGAATATATTCATTGGTTGATCTCTATTTTCAACCTGTTTTAATATATATTTTTTTACTTTATATATGAAGAAACCTTTCCATATAAATTAATAGATATACCCGTTTCTCCAAAAATCGTTCCATCAATATTATATTGAAGTCAACTCATATCTAAAATTATAATAAACATTTAGAAGATCATTAAAGAGGTATTTACTGAATACAAAAAATAGTAATTGAACAAGTTTACATTTCCTTCTAAATATTACTTTACACAATAGTCACATTTCCTTTTAACATTCTTTAAACACTTTAATAAAGATTTTCGACTGGAAGATATATTGGTTATCACAAAAAATAATATTTGTATTCCCATTCTTTAATTCTTGACAAAGAGAGAGTATTAACATTAAAAACCATCCTTTTGAATTATGGTTTCAAAAAAAGTATTCTCAATACAGTGCAACTGTTTTTTTATTTTCTATTCAAGTATATTCGAGTAAATTTGTAAAAAACAATTAAATGAAAAAACTAACAATTTTTATTTTTTTACTTATCTCAAATTATTGTTTTTCCCAGACTCTTCAGTATACATTCGATTCTGAAGAATCTATCGGAAAAAATATTTCATTATCAGAGAGTGGTAATTATTTACTTATACAATCTAAAAACTCTATTCAGTTATATAAGAAATTTTCAAAACCAGTTACATATGAACCTGGATCTGGTTCTAAATTAGTTGATAAACTTTTTTTTGATTTTTCTTGGCAAACTAAAATGGATTGGGAATTGATACATTCAATTCCAATTAATACAATGAATATTAGCGATATTCATTTAGATGAATTAAATAAAACAATATATATATCTGATATTGGAGATTGGATGGTTACAAAACCACCTGGAAAAATACATACATATACTTACTCAGATACAGAAATTAATCAAACCAATACATTAGAAATAACTCATAATTCTAATTTAGGAGCAGTTGGATTGAGTTTTGACCTTTCTAAGAATAACACCTATATGATTGTTAACATGAGTTATTCTGGAAAAATATATTTATTTAAATCAAATCAAAATAATTGGGAACTAATTCATGAAATTTCAAAAGAAGAAGGATTTGAATTTAAAAACACTCATATTGATATTAACTATGAGGGTAGTATTTTTGGTGTATCAAAAACAAATATGGAAAGTGAAATTTCCTATTTAGATTTATATACAATTTCTAATGAAACAGTATCTTTTAGTCAAACACTTACAGATAATATTCCTAAAACCGAGTATGGTTTATCTTATGATTTTTCTGATAATGGTAAATTTCTCAGTATCGGTGCTAGAGAATATTTATCTGAAACAAGAAAAACAGGGAGTGTCTATAACTATCAATTTGATGATACTCAGTCAAAATGGATTCAAAGAGGAGACGTATTATCAGGAAATGATACTTATGACCAGTTTGGTATAAACCTAAAAATTTCTGGAGATGGAAACAAATTATTTGTTACGGGAACAAATCAAATCTATGGAGCAAGAGGTTACGTAAATGTATATGAACACACAATCTCTTCTTTTGGGGAATCAAAATGGAATAATATTTCTAATATGATAATGCAATCAGGTTATAATGGTGGTTATTTTGGTCATCAAATGGATATAAATAATGATGGTAATATTGGAGCATTTTCGACGAAGAGAAATTATGATAGTCCCCCTTTTTTAGGATCAACAGATATCTATACTTTTGACAATGTTGAAGATTTCGAATCTATTGAAAATGATATTCAATTGTCAGAATCCGATAATTTTGAAAATATTTTATATCAAAAATTAAATATTAATGGAGAAAAAGATGATTATTACGATCCTTATACTAATGGGAAAATAGTATTATCTTTCACTTTAGACGAAAAAATTAATAATGACAAGAGATACTTTTGGAGAATTAAAAACTCAAATAAAGAATCCTGGTCTGAATCTAATTCTTTTTCTCTTTATGTAATCCCTCCAATTGTATCACTAGTATCTCCCATTGATGGATCAAAAATAGTAAATGGATCTAATTTAACTTGGGATGATATTGATGAAAAAAGTTTTTATGAAGTTCAAATAAGTAGGTTTAATGATTTTTCTGATATATTGATCTCAGATACTTCAGCCAGTAATTCTTACTCGATTAACTCCTTAAATCCAAATTCATATTTTTGGAGAATTCGTTCTGATTTTGATGGAGTCAAGGGGGAGTGGAGTACCATTGGGTATTTTTTATTAATGACAGATACCGATGGTGATGGAATAATGGATGATGTAGATATTTGTCCAAACACACC
>Ga0181552_10000772_pt1 | contig 24738 bp, 20 predicted proteins | sample 011ome_18_FD_130583 | JGI IMG/M metagenome (GOLD analysis project Ga0181552, IMG submission 130583) | Coastal salt marsh microbial communities from the Groves Creek Marsh, Skidaway Island, Georgia - 011501BT metaG (megahit assembly) | ecosystem: Environmental > Aquatic > Marine > Intertidal...
AAAAATTATTGATCTAAACCTATCAGTTTTAACCCAGTCTACTACACCACATAAAGCTAATAATAAAAAAAAACAAATATATATTTCTCGCAAAAACAAAACTGAGAATAAAATTAATGTCGGAAATAGAGCTGTTATCCAACCAACTTTAGTTGCAGTGCTCTTATCCCAAAGTGAGTTGGAAAGTTTCCATCCCAAAAACACAACCCCTATTCCAAAAAGCAAACTTATTGATTGACCCATCAATAAACTTCGGCCAAATAAAGAATATGGAATAGCATGAAGCCAGCTAAAAAAAGTGAATGGATCGATTGAAAATTTATCAAATAAATGAAAAAATCCCTCTTGCCCTATTTCCCATGCTTTAATTTCAAAATTTACCGCGTCTGAAGTACCTGCTGGTAGTGGATAAATATAGTGTCCAGCAAGCAAAAATAAAATTCGTAAAATTAGAGCTACAAAAAGTATTCTAGAAATTTCTGGCCAAAGTTTTGCTAAAATTAGAGTTATTAAAGATACAGCAAAAATTGCAGTGAGCCCAAGAAGATCAGCCATTAAAATTGTCTATTCTTTTAATATTACCTTTGTCAACTTGCAGTACTGTATCACAATTCTTAAATGCTAAAGATATTAATATAATCATTAAATTTTTTATCTTTTTAAATTTAAGCATTATTGCAATCAAGAAAGTTGTGGAAGAAAAACTACAAATAGCAAAGTTTCTAGAAACCCAACCGAAGTTAAAAATAACTAAAGATATAATTATAAGAATAAAAGAAGGATGTTTAAGAAAATTTATTATAAATTGTATTTTATTATTAAAATTAACTTGCATTTAATAATAAAAGTTTTTGGAAATTTTTAATTAACATACGTGTGAATGATTAATTGATTGTTTATATTTATCTAAATTTCTAGAGTTTAACCACTCTTCATTTAAAGCTCTTTTTAATTTCATAAGCTTAAACACAATATTTTTCTTATCATAAAGAAGCAATTAAATCTTTAATAATATTTTTTAATTTTTTTGACGGTTTATATCCTATAAATTTTAAAATTTTAGTAGAGTCGCATTTGTTACATTTTACATCACTTCCAAAGCTTTTTGACTTTATTATTTTTTTTTTTATTTTCAAAATTTTACTTATAATGTCAATTAGTTTCAAAATACTTGTGGACTCCTCTGATCCAACATTGAATGTTTGGTTTTCACATTTTTTTTTCGAACTTATTAAATAAACACACCTGGCCACTTCTGATATGGAAGTAAAACTTCTTTGTTGAGATCCATCTCCATAAATTTTTAAAACTTTATTTTTTCCTCTTAATTTATTTATCAATTCTGGTATGGCATGACTCATTTTGTTAACTTTATCGTTTTCAAATTTTCCCACTAAATTAAAAGGTCGTATAATGTTATATTTAAAACCATATTGTTTGCTTGCAGCTTTTAAAAGCATTTCTGAGTTTAACTTTTGAAAAGCATAAAAGTTTTTAGGGTAAGAAATTCTAACATCATCCTCTTCTTTTGAAAAATTATTACCATTATTTTCATAAATCATGCTAGTTGAAATTAAAATAATTTTTTTAAGTTTATAATTTTTAAATGCATCGATTGCTGCACTTAATGATGAATTGAAAATCTTCTGATTTTCTAAAAATAATTCTAACAAACCTTTATCTAAATGTTTAATTCCTCCAATATTTGCAGCATTTATTATGATGGCATCACAATCTTTTAAATAATTTAATATTTTATTTTTCCTAGAACAATCTACTTTGTAAAATGAAAATCTATTAATATGATGCTTAATTACACTTCTGGAACCATACTTTGAAAGATTGTCTAATCCAACAACACTAAAATTTTTTTTTAAATAATAATTTTTAAGGTATGTTCCTAAAAATCCTTCACTACCTGTAATTAAGATTTTTTTCATTTAATATCAAAATTATCTTTTATTGTTTTATTCAAGTCTTCGTACTTTAATTTTTCAAAAATGATAGTTTGTTTTTTATTAGTGCAGAATTTAATATTACTTATCAGATGACCTAAATTCTTAAAGTAAAAAGAAAAATTTGAAAATTCACGATAAGGATCCTCAAAACTTGGGCAAAATAAGTATTTTTTTAACAAAATTGCATCTCCAAAACAACCGCTCATTCTAAACTCACCATAAAAATTTTTTTTATTATTTAAAGAAATTAAGAAATCACATTTTTTTCCAAATTTTAAAAATTCATGATCTGTGTAATAATTTTTTGAAATTATTTTTTTACTAAATTTTGAAAATTCATCAATTTTTTTTTTTGCCAAGCTTGTATTTGCTGCGCCAAGAAATGTTAAAAATATTTCTTTATTGAAAAAATATTTATTTTTTAAAATTTTAATAAGCATAGTATAATCTTTACGCTTACTATCTATTGTTCCTAAAATACCAATATTTAGTTTTTTTTTATTAATCCTAAATTTAATTTTTGAAATTTTTTTAGTGTAAGCGTAGTATAAAACTATTATATTTTTATCTACACATTTTTTTTTTCCAATTTTTTTGATTAACTTATTCTTTAAATACTTGCTTTCACAAACTATGTTATTGCAAAAATGAAGATAAAGATTTCTAAATATATTATAAAAGCGTTGTTTTTTTTTTATTAATCTGATCTTAGGAAAATATCTATGTAAACTTCTAAGTTGTAGAATAACTTTTTTTTTATAAATTAAAAAAATGATTGAATATAAAATAAAAGTATAAAAGAAAAAAATTTTTTCTTTAATGCCTTTTGGATAATCAGGTAACTCATGTGGAGTTGAAAAATAAATATATCTATATTTATATCCGTTTAGAATAACGTAAAAAAGAATTAAAAATTGTGGAAACTTAAAAACAATTTTTTTATTTTTTAGTTTTACATAATATTGTTTTTCTCTTGATGTTAAAAAATAACAATCAAAAAATTTTTGGAAAATTTTAAAGTTATCAAGAGCATTTCTAAAATGTGTTGTGTACTCAACTAATAAAAATTTTTTTTTATTCATTATTAAAATATAGATAAAGTTATTTACTATTTAATAAAAAAACCTTATTTTAAATGTTAATTAAGTCAATTGTTTAACCAGCTAATTTAAATCTTAAAATTTTAAATAAATTAGATGTATTTTTTATATAAATTAATTATTATAGATGAATAAATAATTTTTATAAAATATCACATAAATTATGAATAAAATTCTAAAATCTACTGAAATTAAAATACCCTCTAATAAGAAATTTGGCTATTTCTTTAGTGCTGTTTTTTTGATTGTTTCGAGTTACTTTTTTTACTCTTACTCTACCAATCAGATTTTTGGTTATGTCTTTGGAATGATTTCATTAGTTTTTTTTATAACTACCCTCATTAATCCAGAACTGCTACTCCCTCTTAATAAAGTATGGATGAAGTTGGGACTTATACTGGGAATGGTAATTAGCCCAATTGTTTTAGGAATTATTTTTTTTGGTTTATTAACTCCTTACGGAGTGATAATGAGATTTTTTGGTAGAGATGAACTTCATTTAAAGATAATCAGAACCAAAAGTAAATGGATAAATCGAAAAATGAAATCTTCTCAATGTAATTTTAAGTATCAATTTTAAAAAACATATGTCATGGAATTTATAAAAGAACTTTGGGAATTTCTTAGAATAAGAAAGAAACTCTGGCTTCTACCAATAATTATAGTGATGCTTACATTAGGGGGTCTATTAATCCTTGCACAAGGCTCGGTGGTTGCGCCATTTATCTATACAATTTTTTAATTAATAATTAATGTTTATACTTGGAATTTCTGCTTTCTATCATGACAGCGCCGCGTGTTTGATTAAAGATGGTGCAATTATTGCTGCTGCTCAAGAAGAACGTTTTACACGTAAGAAACATGACGCTAGCTTTCCACATCAAGCAATTCAATTTTGTTTAAATTATGCAAAATTAAATCCTGAAGAAATTGATAATGTAGTTTTTTATGAAAAACCTTTCATGAAATTTGAGAGATTACTTGAAACATATTTGGCATATTCACCTAGGGGATTTTTAAGTTTTATAAAGGCTATGCCAATTTGGATTAAAGATAAATTGTTTCAAAAGTCTGCAATTATCAAAGAGTTAGAATCCAAAGTAGGAAAAGAAATCAACTGGAAAAATCGTTTACTGTTTTCTGAGCATCACTTATCTCATGCTGCTAGTGCATTTTACCCTTCATCTTTTGAAAGTGCAGCAATATTGACATTAGATGGTGTTGGTGAGTGGACAACTACATCCGTTGCTGTTGGTAAAGGAAGAGACTTAAAAGTTATAAAAGAAATTCATTTTCCTCACTCTCTTGGTCTTCTTTACTCTGCATTTACATATTACACTGGATTTAAAGTTAATTCAGGAGAATATAAAGTTATGGGGTTAGCACCTTATGGTGAACCACGTTTTACTTCGCTAATACGTGAAAAGCTTATTGATATTGCTGAGGATGGTAGTTTTCAATTAGATATGAGTTACTTTAATTATGCAACTGGACTAACAATGACTAATGAAAAGTTTCATAAATTATTTGGTGGCCCCCCTCGGAAACCTGAGTCTGAATTAACCCAACGTGAAATGGATTTAGCTGCATCTATTCAAAAAGTTACTGAAGAGATTGTTGTACAAATTGCAAAAAATATATCAAAAGAAACAGGTGAACGAAATTTATGTTTAGCTGGTGGAGTGGCTCTAAATTGTGTAGCAAACGGTATTCTATTACGTGAAAAAATCTTTGATAATATTTGGATACAACCAGCAGCGGGTGACGCAGGTGGAGCACTAGGTGCCGCTCTTGCTGTTTGGTACTTACATTATAAAAATAAAAGAGATATTTCTTCAAAAACAGATTCTATGAAAGGTTCTTACCTTGGTCCTGAATTCAGTGATAATGAGATCGAAGCTGAACTTAAAGCTTGTGGTGCAATTTATGTGAAGTATTCAGATGAAAATTTAATTGAAACAGTTGCAACAGCTTTAGTGGACGAGAAAGCAATTGGTTGGATGAATGGTCGTATGGAATTTGGTCCAAGGGCACTTGGTGGAAGAAGTATAATTGCTGATCCTCGATCTCCATTAATGCAGAGACAACTTAACTTAAAAGTTAAATATCGAGAAAGCTTTCGTCCGTTTGCCCCAAGTGTATTGTATAAAGATGTGTTAGAATGGTTTGAGCTTGAAGCTGATAGTCCATATATGTTGTTAGTAGCAAATATTAAAAAGGATAAACGTCGTAAAATGACCAATGAAGAAGAAGCATTATTTGGAATAGAAAAACTTAATGTATCTCGCTCATCTGTTCCAGCAATTACTCATGTTGATTATTCTGCACGAATACAAACAGTACACAAAAATAGCAATCCTCGTTATCATGCATTGATTACAAAGTTTAAAGAAAAAACTGGTTGTCCTCTTGTGGTAAACACATCATTCAATGTGCGTGGTGAACCAATTGTATGTTCACCAACAGATGCTTTTAAATGCTTTATGGGCACTGAATTGGATATCTTGGTGGTGGGAAATTATCTACTTGTAAAAGAGCAACAAGAAGAGTCTTTAAAAGAGAATTATAAAGAACATTATGAAATTGATTAAAATTATAATAGCTTAAGTAAAATTTTTTTAGATACATGCTAATATTCTCTTTTTCATTGAAAAGAACATATTTAATTTAAATCCTTATCAGACTGTAAGATTTTGTTATTTGAGTTTAATATAATCTATTAATTATTTTTCTTGATTTATAATCTGACCTTTATCAAGTTTAAGAATAATATCACAATTGCTAATTGTATTCATACGATGGGCAACAAAGATAATAGTGATATCTTTGTTAAGATTATTTATTGCATCTATTACGGCTTTTTCAGTCTCATTATCTAGTGCGCTTGTTGCTTCATCTAAAATTAGTAGTTGTGGATTGTGATATAATGCTCGGGCAATTCCTAACCTTTGTCGTTGTCCACCTGAAAGTTTTACTCCATTTTCCCCAATCTTGCTTTCATATTGATCAGGCAATTCCTCTGTAATAAATTTATGTAAATTAGCAATTTTTGCAGATTTTTGAATATTCTCATAATTAAAATCTTTAGGGTCTTGTCCAATGGCAATATTTGCAGCTATTGAGTCATCAGTAAGATAAATACTTTGTGGTACATAACCAATTGAACGTTGCCAAGATCTTAAATTTTTTTTTGTTATGATTTGCCCATCAACTTCCAAAACGCCTTGATTGGGTTGAAGTAGCCCTAGAATAATATCTAAAATTGTGGTTTTGCCACATCCAGTTGTGCCTATAAGACCAAGAGTAGATTTTGCAGGAATGCTTATATTAATATCTTTTAAAATTGTTCGTGACGAAGAGGGATAATTATAATGAATATTTTTTAAATCAATTGATTTATTAATTGATAAAATACCTTTATCCTGATCATCATTAAATGGTTCAAGATTTTTAATATCATCATATAGCTTATCAATTGAGGGCTTGATAAAATTAAGTTGTGTTAAAGAAGCATAAACTTGCTGCAGTGCTGGCATTAAACGATAACCAGCAAAAACATACAAGCTTATGATGGGTAAAGAATTATTAAAACTACCCGTTTTCATCATTAGATAAAGTAAAATTATTAAAACCCCCCCAAATATTATGGCTTCTAGGAAATAGCGGGGTAATTGTGTTATTACATTTGCTCTGGTTGAAGTCTTAGCAAAAATTTCTGCAGAATTAGCGAAACTCTTAATATAGCTTTGCTCTAACCCTCCTAATTTAACTTCCTTTAAAGCACTAAAGGCCTCATTGATCGCCTTAAAACGTAATCCATTATGCTTTAAACGTTCTTTTCCAATTAAAATAATATTTTTTTTTAAGAAATAGTAAATGAGCCCGTAGGCAGCACTTATTGTTGAGCCAACTATAAAGGCAAGTTTTATATCAACTATAATTAATAAAATTATAATTGTGAGTATAATTGCAGCTTTAGCCACTCCTTCAAGTAATTGACTAAAGCCTGCTCCAATTATCAAACCTACTTCTGATAAAATATTCTTTCCTAGATCTGCACTGTTTTGATTTAAAAACCAGTAATAAGGTTGTCGTAGATAACCTTCAACTAAGCGTTTACTTATACTGTAATGACGCATTTCAGCAAATCGCACTTGTGCATAAACTGTCGCTACTCTCGTAATTAAAGAAAACAATAATAACAATAAAACCAACAAACCTAAAAAAAATGAAAACTGTTGACTATTTTCAACTCCAAATATTTTTGAGAATTGATACACGCTGTTCAAGATATTATTTGTCTCAATAAGAATTGGATTTGATAGCACTGCAATAAATGGTAAAATAGACGCTACACCTGCAGTGTCTATCAATGCCACAGTTATGATCATTAATAATAACAATAATCCCTTGTTCCTCTCACGAGTAGTAAAGAAAGAAAATAATTTTTTAAAAGTTTGCATCAAGAGTTTAAAAAATTCTTATAAGTTTTGACAAGTCCATTTTTTAAATTTATTTTTGGCTTCCAGCCTAAATTATTAATAAGTTGATTATCTAAAAGTTTTCTTGGACTTCCGTCTGGTTTAGTTGAATCAAAATTAATTTTTCCTTGGTAGCCAGTAACATCTTTTATAATTTCTGAAAGATCACGAATTGTTATCTCTATACCACTCCCAATGTTAATATGACTTAAATTTTTAACATGTTCTTTATAAGTTTTTTTATCTAAATTCATAACATGAATAGCTGCATCTGCCATATCATCAACATGTAAAAACTCACGTTTTGGTTTTCCAGTGCCCCATATTTTTACCTCTGGTAATTTATTAACTTTTGCATAATGAAAGCGATACAATAGACCTGGAATTACATGACTATTTTCAGGATGATAATTGTCTCCCGGTCCATAAAGGTTAGTTGGCATTACACTTCTATAGTCTATATTGCTATCAGCATATTGGTAGTTATAACTCTCACACATTTTTATTCCAGAAATTTTTGAAATTGCATAAGGTTCATTAGTGATCTCAAGTTTTCCTGACAGCAACTCTTCCTCTTTCATTGGTTGTTTAGCATTTTTTGGATAAATACAGCTAGATCCTAAAAATAACAATTTTTTTACATTATTTATAAAAGCACTATGAATAACGTTTACTTGTATCATTAAGTTTTCATAAATAAATTGTGCTCTATAAGTATTATTTGCAACAATACCACCAACTTTTGCGGCTGCTAAATATACTTGATCAATTTCTTCATTTTTAAAAAAATTTTGAACATCTTTCTGATTTAGTAAATCAAGTTCTGATCTATTTTTTGTTACAATTTTTACGTTATAATCATTTAAATGACGAACTAAAGCTGAGCCAACCATTCCATTATGCCCTGCTATAAAAATTCTTTTTTTAGTCATTATTTATTCTATAAATTTTTAATTTATTTTTTGGTTTAGATTGCTTATCACGTCTGCTAGAATTTTTGCTCTATGGATATTTGCTTTCGCAGTTGCATGAGTATCAAGTTTGTGAATATAGTATTTTTTAGGTAGCATTTCATAAGTCTTAGCAAGCGTTATATCAACTGTTTTATCAGCAAGCTTGCTAAATTTGTTAATAATTAATTCATTAGAAAATTTAGAACTTTTTTTTAACGCATTAATGTCTTGATCAGTTTGCAAATATGCTATAATCAATTTTGAATTATTTTTTTTTGTTAATCTAAAAATTTCCTCTATAATCCCTAAATAAATTTCAATATCAGTATCTGTTAAATTTGTTTTATCAAAAAAGATTCTATCTAAAAGTTTATAAATATAAATATTTTGAAGAAAATTATTTAGTTTTGTTTTATTTTTGCAATAACCATTTAATTCTATTTTATTGTTTTTATTAATTATATATCTAGGAGTACCTGATGAATAAACTGGTTTACAAGCACTTCTGGTTGCATGTCCAATTGATGTAAATAATATATTTATACCTTTAATTGCAGTTTTGCCATTTTGTATATTAAAAAGTGCTTGATGCATCCCATAGCCACCCATTCCTAAATTTTTAGATTTTATTTTATGATTTTTGTTTAAATAATAACTTAAAGTTTCATTATCATTTAATCCATTACCAAAAAGATTTGAATCACCATAAATGAAAATTTGGAAATTATTATGAGGAACATCTAAACGATATCCATCCTGCCCAAATGTATAAATCACATCATAAATAACTTCATTGTCTGGGCCAATTTTTTTTTGTTTGTGCGAACCTTCTATGCCTATATAACCATAGTCATCGACTTTTTGATAAATAGTATCAGAGTCTTTGCTAAGAATTGCGTTTCTAGGACCCTCGGGTACTATTGAGCTCCATAGGATATTTAATGATAATTCTATACAAGAAAAAATAATTGATACAGAAATTAATATCATTAGTAAATTTTTTATTTTTTTAAATTTTAGCATTATTGCAATCAAAAAAATTGTACTAGCAAATCCACATACAGCAAAGTTTCTGAAAATAAAACCAAGATAAAAAATAATTAAAGATAAACATGTTAAAAAGTAAGACGGGTGTTTTAGAAAATTAATTATTATTAGTGATTTATTTTTAAAGTAAACTAGCATTTTATTTTAATTGTTTAATAATTTTTGATCAATTTTATAACTTTTTTTGAGAATCAGACCATGAAATTTGTTTAAATACTCTTATAATTTTACAGAATATAGTTCTAATTGTTTTATTTGTTGTAATTTTATTAGTATTTGCTAGGAAAATAAATAATGAGCAAGATATACAATAATTCAAAACATAATTTGCCTGCTGAAAAGAAAACTATGTTTAATCCTCAAATAAAAGCCTTATATCACTTAAAAAAAATTGAAAATTTTTTACAAGATAAGAAAGTAGACCCCATTACTATTGAAATTGATCCATCAAATGCTTGCAATCACTCTTGCCCTTTTTGCATTTCTGGGCACTTACATTTAAGTAAATATAAAGGAACTGAGTTTTTTAACAGACAGATGATGCCAAAAGAAATATTAATGAATCTAGTTAAAGACTTATCAAAAACAGAAACAGACTCAATTAATTTTACAGGAGGGGGAGAGCCCACAATGAACCCACACCTGAAGGATGCTATTGAATATTTAAAAAATAATTCAAATATTGAAATGGGAATGTTTACAAATGGCACCATGCTTTCTAGATTTGATTTATATGAAACCGTAGTAACTTCACTAACTTGGATCAGAATATCTTTAGACTCCGGTGTTAAAGAAAAGTATGATAAATTAAGAGTAACTAATTCATCGAATAATTTTGATATGGTCATAGAAAATATCAAAAAACTGATTGAATACAAAAAAAAACTTAAATCAAAAATAGCTATTGGAGTTGGGTTTGTTGTAACAAGGGATAATTTTGATGAAGTTTTAACTTTTGCAAACTTGTTTAAAGATATAGACGTTGATTATTGTCAATATAAACCTGAGATAATTCAAGTGGAAAGAAATTTATCTGATAATAAAAAAGATCAAATACCTGCCAAATTTTGGGCAAACAAAGTTGTTAATCTTTTGTATGAGGCTTCAAAAATTCTAGGAAATAAATTTCAATGTAATTCATATAAAATTGAAGATTTAATTATGGATAAAGATAAAATATATGGAAGAGAATATAAACAATGTTTAGGCTCACAATTCCAGCCCTGCATTGGGGCTGATGGAGAGGTTTATGTATGCACGAGTCATAGAGGTCACACTGAAAAGTCTTATGGAAATTTAAAAGATAAAAGTTTTATTCAAATTTGGAATGACGTAAAAAAAAGAAAAGAGGTTATGAATACAATTGAAAATAAAGAAAAATTTTCAAAGTGTTCTCAGTTATGTAAGCCACATGAGAGCAATAAAGTTCTATGGAAAATAAAACAAAATATCCATAAGCCTGGAGTTATAAATTCATTAAAAGAAAAATGTAAAGAAAATGAAGATAAAATAATTCATAAAAACTTTATATAGATTCTATGAGGGCAGTTATTTTTGGAGGAACTGGCTTTCTTGGAACTTCAATAAATAAATTTTTACAAAATAAAGGTTTTGAATGTTTTATCTCAAGCTATAAAAAAAAATCTCATTTTAAATCTAACTTACAATCTGAAAAAAAAATTTTTAATTTTTTGAAAAAAACAAAACCAGAAATTATTATTAATTGTTCAGGAGAAGCCAATGTTGATTTTTGCAATAAAAATTTTTTGAAAGCGCACAAATCAAACACACTATCTGTTAGAAATATAGTAAGTTCAGTTAAAAAATTAAAAAAAACCCCATATTTTATTCAAATATCAACCGATCAAATTTATAATTCAAAAAATACTAATGTAGAAAAAAATATAAATCTTTCAAACTATTACAGCATAACAAAATACTTAGGTGAAATTGAAGCACAAAATTTAAAAAATTCATTAATTATTAGAACAAATTTTTTTGGGAAATCATATTCAAATAATAGATTAAGTTTTTCTGATTATATAATTTATAATATTACTAAAAAATTAAATGTATCAGTTCCATCTAATATATATTTTAATCCAATTCATACTAACCATCTTCTTGATATAATATTCAAACTTATTAACAAAAAAATTATAGGAGTTTTTAATATTGGAAGTAAAGACTATATTTCAAAATTTGATTTCGCAAAAAAAATAGTCTTGAAAAAAAAACTTAATGCAAAATATTTAAAAAGATTTAAAAGTGATTATTTAATTCATCAAAGACCATTTTCAACTATAATGTCTACTAAAAAAATAAAAAGTAAAATAAAGATTAAATTACCATCAGTTCAATCTGGAATAAATTTATTATAAAACTTATGAGAACATTGATTATAGGAGGTTGTGGATTCATAGGATATAATGTTACATCTTTTTTAATTTCTAAAAAATTTAAAAATATAACCATAATAGATAATCTTTCAGGACAAAGTTCAAATAAAAATCTTCTTAAATTAAAAAAAAAAAAAATTAAATTCTACAATATCGATGCAAGTGATTTTAACAAAATTTCAAAAATAATAAAAAAAATTAAACCAGACAATATATTAGCTTTGCATGGTCAAGTTGCTGTGACCAAATCAATAAGTAATCCAAGAAAGGACTTTAAAAATAACTTTTTGAGTATATTTAATATATTAGAGTCAATAAGAAAATATAAATTAAAATCTAAACTCATAAATCTTTCTTCTAATAAAGTTTATGGAAATATTAAAAACTTTAAACTTAAGAAACTCAAATTTCGATATCACTCTGATTTATTAATCAATGAAAAATACCCCTTGAATTTTGAGTCACCATATTCTTGCTCTAAAGGTGCTGCTGATCAATATTTAATAGATTACTCAAAGGTTTATGATATTAATGCTCTTAGCTTAAGACTTTCGTGTGTTTATGGGGAAAATCAATGGGGCACAGAAGATCAAGGCTGGATTTCATGGTTTATAAAATGTGCAATCAATAACAAACCAATAAGAATTTTTGGTGATGGAAAACAAGTTAGGGACATATTGTATGTACACGACCTTTCAAATTTATTATATACGATATTAAATAAAAAAAAATTTCCAAAAGGTGAAGCATTTAATATTGGTGGTGGTAAAAAAAATACAATTTCATTAATAGAACTTGTTAAGAAACTTGAAACTATTTTTAATAAAAAAATTAAATTATTATTTCTTAAATCAAGATTTGGAGATCAAAAATATTTTGTAAATGATTTAACTAAAATAACAAAAAAAACTGGCTGGGAACCAAAAATAGATATTGATAAAGGTATTAGATTATTTATACAGTGGATACGAATAAATAACCTTAAATAATTTACAATTACAATGAAAGATTTAGCAATTGCAGTAAGAATTGGTTCTCCAAAATCTAATTATATTTTTGTAAAAAATACCTTTGATAGCTTTATAGAAAAATTAAAAAATTGTGACTTCAAAGTTTTTATAAGTATTGGTGACATTAATTTTGACGTAAAAAAATTAATTTATGATTATTGCTCAAAATATCCTGATAAATTTTTAGTATACGAAGATAAAAAAAATAAAGATACTTCTTGGGCAGAAAGTATAAATAAAGCAATAGAAATTAGTGATGATTATGAATTTTTCGCAAAAAGCCATGATGACATTATTTTAAAAACTGACAATTTTTGGGAATTATTTAAATCTCAATTGTCTGAGATTAATAAAAACTTAGGCTGGATTTCTTTTACTGACATAGGATTTAAATTAGGTAACTTCAATCCTTCAACAAGACCAGGTCATCATATTGATTATATTAGCGGCAATTCTTGGTATACTGGACAAATTTTTCAGTTTAATAAATTTCCTATACATTGGTATAAAGCGAACAATTTTCTAGACTCTTTGCATACAAAAACTAATGCTTTATTAAAAAAATTTGGATCTAATTATTTATTAAATTATCCAAAACCAATTAAAAAAATTCAAAACTATAACTTAGATATGCCTCTTAAGCCTGTTTATTGTCATGCACCATTTAATCATTTTGTAATAATTAAAAGAAGTGTTTTAAATAAAATTGGAAAATGTGAGGAATGGGGGTCTAAAAATGCTCTTCTGGTTGATGAAGATTGGGGTTTAAGTGCTAGATTGAATGGTTACCCCAATATATGGATACCAAATTTAGAGTATATACATGAACGTCTGAATATTTATGCGGGTGGTGAGACAAGATCTATGCCACAAATAAATGAGTCAAGAATAACAACAGAACAAAAATTTAAAAAAAAATGGGGTTTTAATTCAAAACCATCTGTCGATAGTTTAAATTTTATAGAAAGAGAATATAGAAATACTCTTTTAACATGGTCATTAAATAGGCGTACGTTTGATTGGGATTATCTTTGATTTTACTTGTTAGATCAAAGTTTTTTTTAAATCAATAAAGATGTTCTTCTTTTTATGCCCTGTACTTCGTAACTTTTATTTAACAAAAATTCTGCAAGATAAGAAACATCTTGTCATATTACTCAATTATAAGTACTTTTTTTAATTTAACCTTTATTAAATATAGCATCAATTAATAATCAAACTATTGTATTTTGCTACAAATATATAATGGTTTAAAATAAATTAAGTTTATTAAGAGTTTTTTTATTATTTAAAGAAATTTAGAAAATTATGAAATATTTAACTTATTATTTTTCGATTAGATTATCATTCTTTGCTGATTTTAAATCTTTTTCAATCATTTCTTTAACTAGTTGTTTGAATGATGTTTTTGGAGTCCAATTTAATTTTTCTTTTGCTTTGCTAGCGTCACCTAATAAACTTTCAACTTCTGTAGGTCTAAAATATCTTGGGTCAACTTTTATAATATCTTTTCCATCATAAGAACCAACTTCATCTAAACCTTTTCCTCTCCAATCAATTTTCATACCTAAATTTTTTGAGGCCTCATCAATAAAGTCTCGAACAGAGTATTGTTTACCTGTTGCAATAACAAAATCTTCTGGATTTTGTTGTTGCAACATTAGCCACTGTGCTTCGACAAAGTCTTTTGCGTGTCCCCAATCTCTTAACGCATCAAGATTTCCAATGTGTAAATCCCTTTGAACGTCTAACTTTATACGTGCTAAAGCTCTTGTGATTTTTCTTGTCACAAAAGTTTCTCCTCGAACGGGACTTTCGTGATTAAATAAAATACCATTACAAGCATAAATACCATAAGCTTCTCTATAATTTATAGTTATCCAGTAGGCATATAGTTTTGAAACACCATACGGACTTCTTGGGTAAAAGGGTGTTTTTTCATTTTGTGGGCTCTCTTTTGTATTTCCGTATAATTCAGAAGTTGACGCTTGATAAAATTTTGTTTTTTTTTCTAATTTCAAAATTCTTATAGCCTCTAAAATTCTTAAAGCTCCTAAGGCATCAGAATTAGCAGTATATTCAGGCTCTTCAAATGATACGGCAACATGACTTTGTGCTGCTAGGTTGTAAATTTCATCAGGTTGAATCTCTTGCATAATTCTGATCAAAGAAGTAGCATCTGTTAAATCTCCATGGTGTAAAAAAAATCTTCTATTTTCATCTCCAGGATCTTGATATAAATGATCAATTCTCTTTGTGTTAATTAAAGACGTTCTTCTTTTAATACCATGAACCTCATAACCCTTATTTAGTAAAAGTTCTGCTAAATAAGATCCATCTTGACCTGTAATACCTGTTATTAAAGCTTTTTTCATGAAAATCTCAATTTGGGTTAAGTTTTTTGAATAGAATTGTTATTGTCATGAATACTTAAACTATTTTTAATTAGCAATTCCATTTATGTATACTATTTAATTTAGTACAAATTGCATCAAAAAAATACCTTCTTCTTGTAAGTACTGCTTATATGTTTCTCATTTATGATCTTGATTCTGAAGTTTGGGTGATACCAGGCATATCTTAAATTTTTTATCTTTTAATAACCAGCATCTATAAATTTTTTTTCCAACCCCGACATTAGGATAATTATATGCATTTATTTTTTTCTAAAAATATAAAAATAATCATTTTTTTTAAAAATTTCATACCCTAAATCCCCCATATTAATAAAATCTTCAACAATTTTTCTAGCATTTTTATATCCATCTTTATTAACTACTTGTTTTAACTTTTCTTTTTTAAAATAGATTGAGCCTTTTGATAATATAATGAATTCCTTATCCTTAAAATTATTTAAATTCTTTGATTGGCTATTTTCTAAATAAGCTTCAAGATCAAACATAGATTTTTGTAAAGGCCCATAGATAATTTGAATATTATGATACGATAAACCTATTGATAAAAAATCAAAAGGTATTCCATTTTCTATTAAAATATTGGTATCTTTTTTTATGTGGTTTTTTAAATCATTTATTAAAGAATTACTTATATCCTTCATTAGCTCTTTTTTTGTTATATTCTTACCAATTACATTTTTAGGCACACCATAGTCTTTTAAAAAAATAATTTTGTACATTGGAAAATAAGTAATTACTTGAATCATCAATAATCCAATTAAAATATAAAATTTTATTTTTTCATATTTTTTAATTAAAGGTATTAGAAATAAAGGAGCTATAATAAGTAATGGTAAATAATATTGTTGCCAATCTTTGTTGACAAATATTAACATGTAGCAAATATTTATAAAAAAATAAAAAGCTACGATATACAAGATATTTTTTCTATCTTTTTTTTTTAAAATTTTAAGTGATAAAAAAAGGGATATCAAAATAAAAATAAAAAAAACATATTTATCAAAATAAAAAGGGTTTATAGCGTTATTAATTTTTTCTGTAATTGAATAAACAATGGCAGAATCATGATTTGTTTTATTTGACGCTAAATTACTTAAAAAACTATTGGTAAAAGCTTTAAATCCTTCTGGATGAATAATGTATGGATTAGTAAGAACAAATACTGAAAAACTTAATAATAGTGTTTTAATAAATAATTTTAATTTTGATAAAAAATTAAAATTATTTTTATTTTGTAAATTATTATAAAAAACATATAAAAATATAGAAGGTATAAATGTAATAGCTTGTATCTTTGTTGCAATAGCCAAGCCAAATGAAATACTTCCCCACCAAAAATTATTTTTGTATTTCCATGCATCTTTTGATAAATAATAAATTGTTAGGATTATAAAAAATATCATCATCCAATTCGGACGAAGCATAAAAGAATTTATCCAGAATCCTGGCATGGATATAGCTATTAAACTTATTAATATAGAAGAAATATTATCAAGATAACCTTTGGCAATTTTAAAAATTAAATAAATGGAACTGATTGCAAAAAAAGAAACAATTAATCTTGGTATATAAATTGCCATCTCCCAATTTTCCATCGCTATAAAAGGAGAAATTGCAAATAAGTTAAGTGCAAAAAAACCGAATCCATAACTGTAGAAATTAAATGTAAAAATTTTTTTTATGTCCAATGACATAACACCCTCATACATATTTAAAAAAGAGCCATGGAAAGCATATTCATCTGGGCTGTAATTTTGAAGAAAACCAAGTTCTAAATAACGATAGTTTAAATATGCTAAGACTATAAATATAATAAGTAATATTTTTTTCACTTTTTAAATTTAAATTTTTTGCCTAAACTTTTCTGCTTCCCAATTACTTAGGTACGATAACTCATCTAATTTTAAGAAATTTATATTTTTACCCATTGATTGCGCTAGAACCATAATATGAAATTTCATTACTTCTTCGGCATCCTTTGCTTTTTTAATAATGCTCAATTTTCAATCTAATTCTTCACTTAGAGAAATTTTCTTTTAATACCACAAACCTTACACTAAGTATATGTTTGATAAAGAGAGCTTAATTAATATTCTTAAAAATATAGATTTTCTGACGCTAAGTTATATGAATTTGGTAAAGTGTTATAGTATTTTGAATGTAATTTTCACTTGATTTATAGAAATTCAAAAAAAAATTAATCGATAAATTTAATACTCTTTCCTATTTTCTTATAATATTTTTTATTTTTTTTATATAATTCAAGAGATACATCGTCAGAACAATTGTTTAGTGAAAAATTTAAAGGAAGGAAACAGATTATATCTTTATAAATATTTGAAATATGAAAAACAGATGTTGATATATCGGATATTACAATCTTAATATCTATTAATTTAACAAGTATTTGTGAGGGCAAATTATGAAGTAAACTATTTTTTTTTATAATTAACGTCTTAATTTTATTTTTTTGTAAAAAAATTATTAAACTTTTAATAAATTTTTCAGTTTTAGTCGATTTGTAAGAGGGATGTCCTTTAAAAATTACTATATGATTTTTTTTAATAACTGATTTTATCTTTTTAAATAGCCTAAAATTATCATATTCATTATTTGATAAACTTATTGTTGAATAATTAAATAATATATATTTTTGATTTGAATTATATTTAACAACTTTTTCTTGTTCAATAAATTTTGATAATTTTTTAATCACTTTATATAAGTCAACAACAACTCTATCTAAAGAAAATGCATCATTAATTAAAATTTTACCTGATACATTTTTTTGTAGCACTCCGAGATAAGCTTTATATTTAACTGGGTAAAAAAAATTAAGATTTATCTTAAAAAAAAATTTTTGTAGAAAAGATATTAAAAAAATTTTAAATAAATATTTTTTAGCTGAATAAAAATTTGTTTCATTTAAAATTGCATTTGCAAGATTTCCATCACCGTGCTCAGTGAAATAAAAATTTGGTATATATCTTAGTTTTTTAATTAAAATCGACTCAAAATCATCTCCTCCACTAAATACATTTTCAACATAAAATTCATTAAAATTAATTTTTATTTTTTTTAAATTTTTTTTTATAGACTCACTTCTTGAAGAATTAATTAAAGAAAAATTGTTATCCTTAAGATTTCTTTCATAATTTATAATTATAATTTGATTAAAATATTTTTTTAAAAAAGGTTTTATTGAAACAAAAATTCTCTTATTAAAATGATTATTATTAAAAGATTGTGATGATATAATTAAAAAATTTATTTTTTTTATTTTGAGTTTAAATATATATCCTAAAGACATTAATAAAGATGTGAAAGATCTACAATAATGAATATCACATATCTGTCTCTGTTTCATATAATTTGATAATTTATTAAAAAGTATTGTCTGTTTATTTTATTCTCATGTCGACTTTAGTCTGTTGTACGTTTTTTGTATCATAATTTTACTAAACTTTTTAGATAACAGAACATTAGTAATTTTTTTAGCAGAATCGCCATTTCCAAAAATTGGTTTAAATTTAGGTTTGATTTTTTTTACTTTTTTAATTGAGCTCATAATATTTCTTTTTGTAAAGGAGGTGTTTATAACCAAATCAAGACCATATCTATTGCTTTGTCTATCACCCACATTAATTGCAGGAACATTGAAATAAGGGGCTTCCATTATTGCAGAACTCGAATTACCTATAATTAACTTACTATTTTCTAATAATGTTAAATAAAATTCAAATCTCATAGATTTTAAAATTTTAATATTTGGTTTATTAGTTAGTTTTTTTTTTAAAACATTAAGAATTTCTTCTGAATTGTCATCATTATTTGGAACAAACTGAATTATATTTTCATCTTTTAATTGTCTTACAGCTTCAAAATAAATTTGTGCTTTTTTTTTAGTTTCAATTTTACTATCTGTAGTAACCGGATGTAAAAATGAAATAACATATTCTTTAAATATAATTCCATATCTTTTTTTTACTTCTTCAATTGTTGGCCTTAAATTTCTATCAAATAAATCTATATCAGGAGAACCTGTTATAAAAATATTTTTTTTATCTTCACCAGATTTTATCAAAACTTTTTTTGCAGCACTATTAGTAACAAAATGTAAGTGAGATAATTTTGTAACAGAATGTCTAATCATTTCATCAACTGTTCCTGATAATTCACCACCCTCAATATGAGAAATTCTTATTTTTGAAAATGTTAGCACAGATGCAGCTGCTAAAGTTTCTATTCTATCTCCATGAATAAAAACACAATCAAAATATTTTTTTTCTAGCGCTATGGTAAATTTATTTACAGTATTCTTAAAAATTAATTTTTGACTTTCTCCAAAATTTTGATTTTTAAAGATTATTAAATTTTTTTTTCCAAAATCTTTAATAATATGATTTTTAGTATTACCGTACTCCTTTAATAAATGTGTGCCCGTAACAAAAATCTTGAATTTTATTTTTTTTCTTTTTGTTTCTAATATTACAGGTTTTATTTTTCCATAGTCAGCTCTAGACGCAGTAAAAAAAGCTATATTCATTTAATAAAAATCTTTTCTTTTTATATATCTATCTGCTGGTATATTAAATTTAGCAACCTTACCTAGAAGCTTATTATAATCTTTTGCTAAAAAATCTCCCAAACCTGGTCTTTTAACCCAAATATTTTTTTTGGTGAATTTTTCTCCTTTTTTGATAGCTGATGTTGAGACAACAGATGAATAAGCAAAATCTATAGTCTTTTTTTCATAATTTCTCATTTTATTTTCAGGTATAATTCTTGATAATGATAAATAAATGTCTTCTGAAAACTGTTTAAGATCATGAAGTTCTTTTTTATCTATTGAAATTGGTATGTCAGGACCTTTCCACCTTTTTGAAGAGGTAAAATGTTTTTCAATAATATTTGCACCCAAGGCTACTGCTGCTAAACTAGCATGAATACCTAGCGAGTGATCACTTAAACCTACTGGTACGTTTTTAAGTAATTTCTTAAGTTTTACTAATCTATTTAAATTTAACTTTTCATATGGAGTTGGGTACAAAGATACACAATGCAATACAGCAAATTTACATTTATTTTTTTTTATTATATTAATACTTTTTTGAATCTTTCCTATATCATTCATTCCAGTACTTAAAATTATTGGTTTTTTAAATTTAGATATAAAATCAATCATAGGAAAATTATTACATTCGCCTGAGCCTATCTTAAAACCAGAAACACCCATATCATATAATCTTTTTGCAGCCTCTATTGAAAAAGGTGTACTTAAATAAATTAAATTTTTTTTTTTAACATATTTAAAAAGTTCTATTTCCTCATTCTCCTGTAAAGAACATCTTTTAATTATATTCCAAATAGACTCTTTTGCATTACCAGGTATAGTATTATTTTTTATCATTTCACTTTCTGGAATATGATATTGAAATTTAACACATTCGCATCCAGCTTTAGCAGCATCATCTACCATTTTCTTTGCTTTCCAAATCTTTCCTTCATGATTAATTCCTATTTCTGCAATAACCAGGGGCTTATGTTTATTGCCCACAAATCTATTTTCTAGTTTAAAAGTCATTTTTTAATAATTTTGAATTTTATTTTTTAATTTTTAAATATTTTTTACTTAAATACCTTGCTAATTCATAATCTTCTTTATCATCTATATCAATACTATCTATTTTGTTCATAATATAATATCCTGATTTTCTAAAAGTTAGTTTTTTATTTTTTATAAAATCTCTAGCATAAAATATATATATCGCACCATTGGGCGAATATATCTTCTCCAAATTTTGTCTGTTATTTGTAATAAAATTGTCATTAAAAAATGGGTATAAATATGTGTTTTTTTTATACAGGGATTTAAAAAAATTTTTGTTTTCGGTTACACTAACTAAAAATCTTAATTTTTTTTTAATAAAATATTCAATAGCTAAATCAATATGCATATTATTTCTGAATGGTGATGTTGGCTGAAGATAGATTATAATATTGTCTTGGTGATTATTTTTAATTTTATTTTTTACAAAATCTAAAATGACTGGGTTTGCTGATACCGAATAAGTGCTCAAGTTTTTTTTTCTTTTAATTACATCTATTTTTTGGTTTGTTCCAATTTTTAAAATTTTATCAGAGTCTGACGATAAATAGATCTTGTCAATTAATTTAGATTTTTTTGCATTTAGTATCGTTAATTCAACTAAAGATAAATCATTTAATTTTTTTAAATTTTTATTTTTAAGCTCTTTTGAGTTTTTTTTAGCAGGAATAAAAGCAATTGTATTAATTTTTTTTTTGTTCATCTCAGATATCAATCAATATATAAGATCTTTTTAAATATATGAACTATAAATACTGAAATATATAAGTGTATACTTTTTATGGTAGATACTTTTTGTTAGGATAAATAAGAAATGAAATTTTCAAATATTAAGCTTTGGACCTCACAACGCAATAACACTTGTAAAGCAATACGGATTTTTTCAAATAGTATAGGGAAATCAGTTTTTTTTTCAAAACTTTCGAGATTTATAAACAAATATTTGTATAAATTTGGTATTGGATCTTCTTTAAATAGATATGATAATTCATTTACTTTTTATTCATCAAAGGCAGATGGCAATCTTTATAAGGATTTTAAAAAGTCTGATAAATTTATTAATTTTGGATCTGGAGCATTTTTTCATAAGCGTTGGAAAAACTATGATTATCCAGGACAATCAAATTATTATAGGAGTATCCAAGGATCAGAAGGTAAAGATTTTTATGCAATTGATTTGTGTAGCGATAATTTATCAGTCCCCGAGCTTGATGAAAGCATCGACTTAATATATTGTTCACATACTTTAGAACATATTGACCACACATCATCTATACGATTTTTAAAAGAATGCTTTCGTATACTTAAGAAAGACGGAGTAATAAGAGTTGCCCTACCTAATACAAAAAACGATTTCTTTCTATTAAGATGTTTATTTTCACAGTCCTTAATTGCAGACGATATTAAAGAAAACTACTTAAGAGATGTAGCCTCTCATATTCTTACAGATACACAAAAACTAAGTATTAAAGAAATAAGAGATCTATCAAATAATACAGATCAAAAAAGTTATAAATTTTTTAATCATACAACAAAAAAGTATGCCAATTTTGCTAAGTTTAAAATGTCGAATCCCGAGAGACACATTAACTATTGGGACTTTGAAAATCTCATAGAAATAAGTTCTAATATTGGTTTTTCATATTGTATTCCCTGTTATCAAGGATCTTCTGTGGCATTACCCTTTACAAACCTACATGTATTCGACAATACGGAGTCACAAATTTCTTTCTACGCTGATATAATTAAATAATATTAATAAAATTAATTATACCCTATCCGATTTATTTACTATTTATGCTTTTAGTTGAGGTTAAGAAATTCTTAGAAATACTAATAATCTTTAATTGCAAGTTTATATAAAAAAAACTATTTAATATTAATGTTCAAAAATTTAGGAATACTAAAATATTCAACAAAAAACAGAAAAATAAAGATTAATTTAAACGAACTGAAATCAGGAATTAATTTTTTTGAAAGTTTTATTATATACCAAAATAATAGTGATTTAAAAATTTATAGTAGAAAGTGTGATCATGCTGGTGGCAAAATTATGTCAAAGGATGGAAACACTATTTGCCCAATTCATATGTGGAAATTTAATCCTTCCACAGGTTTTTATGATAATGGGATCAAAAAAAAAGAAATTAATTATTCAATTGATAACAACTTTATAAAAATTAATGATAATTCTTATATTCCTGAGATAGATAAAAAAAAAAAAAAATTAAAAACTAAAATTAGGTTTTTTAATCACGCCTTTTTAAAAATTACTGGAGATAATTTTTCTTTTTCGGTTGACCCTTGGGCAATTGGGCCAGCATTTAATACGGGTTGGTGGTTAAAACAACCAACAAAGAATGATTGGATTGATCAATTAAATAATTCAAATTTTATTTATATTAGCCATAATCATCCTGATCATTTACATCCTTTAACTCTGAGTAAAATAAATAAAAATATTAAGATTGTAGTTCCAAATTTTACAACCAAATCAACTGAAATGTATATAAAAGACTTAGGTTTTAAAAATATTGAAATACTTGATTTTAATTTTCAATATAATTTGACAGGCACAAACCTGAATATATCTCTGTTTAAATCGGGTGATTTTAGAGAAGACTCTGGAATATATTTTTCTAATGGTGATTTTACAGGCTTACTTAGTGTTGATGCAAATATGATAAATTTTGATAGATTGCCTAAAGTAAACTTTTATGGTTCATCATTTGCAGGTGGTGCTTCGGGTTACCCCTTAATGTTTGATAATTATAATAATAAAGAAAAAATAAAAATTTCTCTGAAGGATAAAAACTTTGTGAAGAAAAAATTGTGTGATCGTCTGAAAAAAATTTCACCAAATTATTTTTTACCTTATGCAGGATTTTTTAGTGAGAAATTGAAAAGAGATAACAAAATTATGAAATATAACAAAAAAAATTCTATAGATGATTATTCAAAATTTTGTGAGTTGAATAAAATAGAATTATTAAATGTTTTTAAAAGTGATGAATATCTATTTAATGGAGCAGAATTAATTAATAAAAAAAATATGGATATTCAAATAACAAATGACGTTATACCAGAAAAATATTTAGAATATTATAAAAAAGAATATAAAAAAATTGATCAGAATTATATAGAAGAATATTTTTTGAAATCTAACTTTAAAGATAATTTATTATTATACATTTGTTTAACCGATGATAATTTTAAACCATTGAATAAGAATTACTTAATAAATTTTAGCAAAGAACAAACCTCATTCAGTGAAATTTCCAAATTTTCAAAGAGTTTTTTAAAAAAAGATACAACCCATAAAAAATTAGTATTAAAAGTTAGAAAAGAGAGTTTTTTAAATACTATTTATAACAAATTACCTTGGGAGGATCTTTCTATTGGATTTCAGTGTAAAATTCTTAGAAATCCAAATTTATATAATGCAAATTTTTGGCACCATTTTACAAATATTTATACAACCTCTCAAAATGTAAGATCAAAAACTGATTGCTCTTCATGTGAGAGTCTAAATCATTTTATTGATAATAACATATATAAATAATTTTTTGTATGAATTAGATAAAGTAATTCGTTAGTTATTTTTTATTAAAATTAACCTCGTTTAAAAATAACAATATTATATGTATAAAATTTTTTTCAGTGCATAAATCAAGCCAATTGAGCTATTAGTACTGGTCAGCTGCACGCATTACTGCGCTTCCACATCCAGCCTATCAACGTGGTGGTCTACCACGGCTCTATAGG
>Ga0181552_10000773_pt1 | contig 24729 bp, 5 predicted proteins | sample 011ome_18_FD_130583 | JGI IMG/M metagenome (GOLD analysis project Ga0181552, IMG submission 130583) | Coastal salt marsh microbial communities from the Groves Creek Marsh, Skidaway Island, Georgia - 011501BT metaG (megahit assembly) | ecosystem: Environmental > Aquatic > Marine > Intertidal zone...
ACGACGCACGCGACGACGATGAAACACAGCGGCGCGGTGCTTTGCATTGAAAAAGTGCAACCGGGCGTCTTCGTGGCGACGACGGCGAGCGGGCGCGCGCGCGTGGGCGCGTTGGGCGACGCCGATGGCGTCATGGATGTGTTCTGGAGCGATGATGACGCGCGTGGGGGCGACGGCGCGGGCGACGGCGATGTGCGCGCGCGGGGTCCATTCTGGTGCGTCGCGGCATTGGGCCACGACAGAGACGTCGTCGCGTTCGGATCGAGTGGTAATCACTTGGTGTGCGCTGACGTCGATGGTGATGGTGTATTGAAATGGCGTACGCGCGCCGAGGACGTGCTCGGGCCGCACACCGGGTACGTGCGATCGGTGGTGTATTCGCGGGCGCTGCGTCGGGCGTATTCGTGCGCGTGTAACTTTGCGCCTTCGTGGATTTGGGACGACGTGAGTAAAGCATTACGCGCGACGCCCGAGTGCGAACACTTGAAATTATTCACGGGTGATATTTTAAAGTTGTGCGTATTCGATGACCGCGTAGTGTTCGCGGGCGTAGCGGATGGAACGGTCCACGCGTTTGACGTTTCGCGTCCAGAGACGCCGAAAGACTTGGGAACGCTCGGCGAAGCGCGGGCGAATGGACGCGGTCGAGTCGCGGCGTTGGCGGTTATTGGCGACAAATTTATTGCGAGTGGTAGTCACGATGGACGGCTGGAAGTGCATGACGCGACGAATGCACGTTTACCCGCGCTCGCGCGACTGGATATTTCAGGCGGCAAAATTCACGCCGTCGCTCGGCTTCAATCTCACGCGCTCGTCGTCGCGGGCGATTTTGGGGTAAAAATAATCGCATTTGATGCGAATAGCTCGACGTTTAGCGTCATCGATGACGCGTTCTCGGGTATCACGACGAGCGCGAGAGCCGTCGCGGTGGTTGACGACGCGCACGTCCTCGTCGGCGACGCCTCTGGCTCGATGACGTTGCATAGCTTGGAACACAAGTAGACCGCCCGCCAGTGCACTAGAACGATGCCATTCACTGATACAAATGGTAGAATTACATGTAATAATAATACTAGTCGGCAAACACTAGTCGGTAAACTTTTTGACGACGTCGACGATTTCTTCGCACGGCGCCGTGAAAAAGTGGTCTCGCCGGGGACAGCTCGAAACACTCGCCTTGAGCTTCGCCGCCAGCGCGTGTTGCACCGATGCTGGGACCAAGGAATCGCGCTCACCAATGACGCACTCTACTCGACCGCCGCAGTTTGCGTGTATGCCGTCGTAGTCGAACGCGTCCGGACCAAAGTACCCGCTCGCGCGTTCATTCGCATCCCCCAAGTCATCGTCGTACCCCGCCACGAGGACGATTCCACGAAGCTTGTTGCGCTCGGCCACGCGAAGGGCACACACCGCGCCCGATGAGTGCCCGACGACGATTGAATTCGCATCGCATTTCAACGTATCTTCGGTGAATGGTACCCAGAGCGCGCGTTCGCACACGTATGGTGAAGGCATGTTTGCCATTCGGACGTCGCTGACAATGCCGCGGTCGAGCAACGCGCGCTCGAGCCAGGAGTAAAAATTACATTGACGCGTGGGCGTGCATCCCGATCCAGGGAGGATGATGACGTTCATCGATGTGCGAGGCTACGAGTGAGGCGCGCTGTAACTAACTTTTGTCATTCGTTTGCGCTCATCCGTGAGATGCGTTGGATTAAACACTGCTACTGGCGGAGTATCGACTCGATACGCTGTGATGAAATTCACGGCGCATGAAAGTGTGTGATACCACGGGGGTGGGTTGAGGCTAAATGATGGGGTGGTGTGCACTGCTTCAACGCGTGGACGTGACGCCGTCGACGTCTTCATCCGAGCGGCGGTGCTTTCTCAACAACGGGGACAATGATACGGATTCTCCAGCGGAAATTTGGCGGAAAACCTCGGCTGTGACGGCATTCACATCAACGCTTGAGCCGTGTTTTTGTAATTGGGCCAATAACTCTTGGAGCTGAGTCATGGAGAGCCCAGAATCTGTCGGGGATGATGATGACGACGACTGGTCGGCAAACGGCCTCAGAAATTTATGCGTGAGGATCTCCTTCACAGAAATACGTTTCTTCGGGTTGCGCTCGAGACATGCTTGCATCAAATCAATCAACGCAGGGTTATCCACCGGAAGAGGCGGAAATGCGATGACGTGACGAGGATCCGTGATGGCATGGAGCTTTTGAATCATACCGGTGATTTTACTGAACGGCGTGTGACCGTAAACCATCTGGTATAAGATGCAGCCGAGACTCCAAATATCACTGGACCGACCAACTTTCATGGGTCCGCCGAGCGCAGATGCCTGACCGTTCAAGATTGCTTCGGGTGACATATAGTTGACCGTACCGACTTGATGGTCGCGCACAATGTTGGTCTGATCCGGCGCTTGCTCGGTTTGGATAGCGCGAGCAATACCGAAATCAATCAACTTGAGCGCGCCTTCAACAAATAAGAAGTTTGCGGGTTTTAAATCGCTGTGTACGATGCGCTCTTCATGAATTGTGTTCACAGCTTCAACCATTTGCTCAAAGTATAAGCGCAAGAAGTTGTCATCTACTGCGCCGACAGCGCCTTGACGCTGCTTTTCACGCTTCGCCAGCATATGTGCCAAGTCGATCTCACCGAATTCGAGAACCATGAATATCAAACGCTCGTTCATGCAGACTTCGGCATCAATGAGCTGAATTATGTTGTCTCTTCCGCGAAGCGTTTTGAGAAGCTTGATTTCATCAATAAAACCAGCAATGGTTTCATTTTCTCGACCATCCAAACGAATACGCTTGAGCGCTAAGATTTTGCGCTTCGGTGATACAACCTTGAACACTTTGCACGTGCCGCCTTGACCAATGCATTCCAATTTCGTGTACTTGACGCCGTTGACAATGACGGTGTTTTCATCTTCACGCGGCCTGTCTGTGTACTTGTTTGCGCTCGGCGCGGCGTGCCCCGTCTTGCGCTCACTTCCCATTGCCGTCGGTGTGTTTTCAACTGCTCGTACCGCCCTTGGCGCCGTCGCCGCCAAAGCAGGCGCGCGAGGTGGATCCATGGGCGTGTGCGCGGTTGTCGACGGCGTGCGCTCAGAACGAGACGTTCTAGGCGCACTCATCGCACCATACTTCTCCATAGCTCCAGCAAGGCGATTGCGCAACGACGTCGTGTGCTCGCGAGTTGACGAAGGTGGTGCATTCACCGAGTAATCATTCGCACTTGGCAAAGATGGTGGTGGGGGCGGAGGCATTGAGCTTTCAGTCTTGTCGCCGACGCGCAATCCACCAGTACGCGCGCTTTGGTAGCTACTCGCGCTCCCAGGAGGCATGGACGCGTGAGATGTCATGTACGTCGTACCAGTGTGCTGATGCGCTGCGAGTGCTGCGACTTTGCTCGCCGCTGCGTATACTGGAGCATCCAACTTCGCCGTCGGCGTGGCTTGCATGCTCGCGAGCGCCGCCGCACGTTGCGATAAATTTTTCGGCGTCATCGCCACCGCCGCTGCAGGTACTGGCGCCGCCGGCCTCGCATATCGCGATTCATTCTCAACCGTGCCATGACGCGAAGGCTTGATTGCTGAAGTATATTGCGGCGCCAGCGATCTAAATGGCGTGTGTTGCGTTTGTTGCACGGGGTCGTACTTGCGCGCTTCAATATCTGCCAACATGCACTCAATCGCGCCCGCGGGTTCGGCGCCCGCGTCCAATCCGCGTTTTAGAATTTTCACCGCCTTAGCCTCACCTTTGAACGTGTACCCAAACGCTGCCCACTCGCACCAATAAATCGCATGTTTATGCCCGATACCGCATGACTTTAAAAACTTAAACGTGTCCCGCGCGTCATCCATATTGCTCACCATTTGCTGTCGCGCCAGCCCGAGAAAAATTCTCACATAATTCTCATCATTCACGTTCCCTCGTCGCGGAATCGTCTTCGTGGCCAATTCATACAACCGATGTAAACTCACACCGTTACGACTCCCGTACGTTGCGCTCGGTTTCCCGACATCCGCCGTCGCCGCATCGTCGGCGTAAATCGCCTCCTCATTCTCCAGAAACAATAACCACGCCTCTGGGCTCTCGGTATTCGCCCGTATCGCATCCGCGTGCGCATTCCGCTCGTTCCTTATTCTCACAGGCGTACTGTCGCCACTTACGCCGCAATATTCCTCCAATAACCCCTCCACTGAACCTCTTCGAGGCGCGCTCGCCGCCGCGCGGCTCGACACCATCGCCGCGGCGCCACCCCCTCTCATCGACGTCGACGTCGCCCCACCCGCGCTCTTCGTCGCCGTAGACGGTGTCATCGATGCCATGGCGCGCACGCGATCGGTCAATTGCTTCACGCGTGGATCATACGCGGACGACGACGATGGCGTGCGCGTCTCGAGCCGTTGCTCGGTGTGATGATGATGATGATCGGACCCATGCGCCTTGGTCGATGCGTTCGTACCGCTTCGCGTCAGCGCAGTCGCGGCGAAGATGTTTTCTTTATCTTCTGCCATCGCGTGCGAGGCGTGCGCGCGATCGCGCGTGGGCGAAAGTGCGGATGCGCGCGCGACCATGGCGGTTCGCGTGCTCGGTGGTTCCCCTGAGGATAAAATGCGCAAGATGTGTACTGTGATAATTTTAGCGCTATATGAATGGTATGGTGTTTATTTTATCACAATGATATATTTAAGTGTGACGTAATATGGGATTCTGTGCCTCGAGATGATTTATCGCGTCACGAATCAATCGTCGCGCGCGGCGTCCAACGCCGCGGCGCATTAGAGCGCGGCGCGCGCGGCGCGGCCATGCCGTACGCATCGAACGATGAACTCTACGCCTCGCTCGACGCGCTCGCGCGCGGGGCGTGCGCTGGGGTGTCGCGCGTGGTCTCCATAGGTGCGAGCGCCAAAGGCGTCGATGTGCGCGCGCTCGAGGTTGGTTCGACGTCATCATCGACGACGGCGCGCGGCGACGACGATGGCAACGCTGTGGACGGTAGAAACGATCCGTATGCGTCGTTTTCCGGCGCCGGGCGCTTGCGGTTCGGGTTCATGGCGAACATGCACGGGGATGAGCCGAGCGGGCGAGTGATTACCGTGGAAGTCGCGAGGCGCGTGTGCGAAGGCGCGAAAACAGGCGGCGATGCGCTAGCGAAGCGACTCATCGACGAGGCGACGCTGTACATTATACCTACGGTGAATCCAGACGGTTTTGCGATGCACGCTCGAGGGAATTCACGTGGGGTGGATTTGAATAGAAATTTTCCGTACACGCAGTTCACGCCGCCGCGAGACGCGAGCGGGAGCGTGAAAGCGCTCGGGGGTAAGCTTGGAGATAATGCGGTGACTGAGCCCGAAACGGCGATGATAATGAGATTTAGCGAACGAGTTAGGATGGCTGCGGTGTTAAACTATCACGAAGGGGCGTTGGTGGCGAATTATCCATGGGATGGGAACGAACGCGGCGGGAATACGTACAGCTCAGCTCCAGACGACGAAACGTTCAAGTACTTAGCGTCGACGTACGCCACGTCGCACCCTGTGATGTCAAAATCACAAGAATTCAAGGGCGGTATAACGAACGGTGCGGCGTGGTATCCATTGTGGGGTGGTATGCAAGACTGGCACTACGTAAACACGGGCACGATGGATTTGACGATTGAAGTGGACGACGCCAAATGGCCACAAGATGATAAAATCGACAAAATTGTCGATGACCACGTCAAGGCGAGCTTGGAAATGGTTTCAAAAGCTTTATTTGGATCCGTGCGTGGCTTTGTACTCGATGAAAACGGTGTAGGCGTCGCGGGTGTATCGGTCAAAGTCGGCGACAAAGGCTTACCCGTGTTAACCGACTCGGCGGGTTTCTTCGCCAAGCCATCGGCGCCGACATCACGACAAGTCACGGTGCACATCACACCACCAAACGACGTGTATTTGTACCCCACTACACACGTCGTCGAGGCCATCGACGAGACGAACGGCGCGACAATTGACGTATCGCTCGCGACGCGCGCGCGCCCAGGCTTCGCGCGCGGCGCCGCGCGGGCGCGCGTCCTCGTCGTCTTTGTCGTCCTCCTCGCCGCAATCCTCGCCATTCGTCGCACATACAAGCGTCGTCGACGTGTGGCAACAATCATGGAATCCATGCAAAACAACCCCGACATCGAAAAGGCGGTGGCGAATCGTCGAGGAAGCGCCCGCGCGCCGCCCCTCGCGTCCACCGCGTGACGCGGGAGGGTGTGGACTAGGCAATGTTCGGACATTCGGCGTCACGCGAGGGGGTGTATTTTTTTTAGCATACATGCCCATGCGTACTATACTAGTACTAGTGCTCTCTATTTGTAAATATATCTTGATATGTACATTTCTGTGACGTCCGCGCCGCGCACGTCGTAGTGCGTCACGTTGAATGCCCATGAGTCGCCAAGGGGTTAGCGACGTGTGCGACGCCTTTCGACGTCGTTCGTGGTTTTGGGTGTTAGCGCGCCGGCGCACCGCACACGTGCGCCGACGCACGACGGCCGCATCGCGCGCGCCAACGCACGGGTTACCCAGCTCTCGTCGTCGTCTGCGTCACGACGACGCGCGGCGACGCCGAATTCGACGTCGCGTTCGGTGTCGCAGAACGCGTTCGGTGCACACGACCCGAATCATCATCGTCATCGGTGTGGATTCGCATCGTGAGGTGTCGATCGATCGGAACGGTGCGCGGGGGGACGCGGGGACGCGGGGACGATGGAGTCTATAAAACATAAGTTAAGAAGCGTGCGGGGATGGAATGCTGATAAGTATCAGTTTGAGATTACCGTGCATAGCGCGTATAATGTGCTTCCTGGGACGCCAAAGTTGAAATTGACGTGGAAGCGCGGGAGCAAGGCGTGCGAAACCGCGGCGGTGCCGGTGACGCGCGGTGAGGCGGTATGGGATACGCATATGACGCTCACTGCGACGATGTTTGTGAATCCAAAGACTGGCATGTACGAAAGTAAGCCGTCGATGTTTATTTTGCAAACCATTGGAGAAGATGGGAAGGCTAAGGCGTACGCAGAGGCGACGATCGACTTGTTAGAGTATGCTTTGAATCCGGGTCGTGAGTTTTCTCAGACGGTTCCTGTGAAGCAAGGTAACGTAACGATGTTGACACATTTACAGTTCAAGGCGAAGGCGACGCCGTTGGCAGAAAATGTTGCATTTAGCGACGTCTCGTCAGATATTTCCGTCGCCGATCTCGCCGAGGTGGAAGAGATCGCGGCAGCATCGGCGAGTATCCCTAAGGCTCTGGCCACCGTCGACGTTGGTGAGCACGAAGACGAAGAATATTTTGACGAAAACTTGCCCCAAGAAGAGTCTGTTGACGCTAAAGAGGAGACTGTGGACGAAGAGATGGCTTTTATCAACGCAAAGTTGGCCTTTCAAATGGAAAATCCTGAAGAGACAGAGCTTCCGCCGGCGACGATGGAGGAACTGCTCTCAGGCGTCGATGCCGAAGAAGGCATCATTCCGGGTGTGAAGATTATGCGTTTGATTGTCGGGAAAAAGTGCAAAATCTTTGTTCGGGGTCAAGATAACTTCGGCAACGCGAGAACCACAGGCGGGGACAACGTCGAGGGTGTTTTGATTGGTCCAAACGCCCAGCGCGGTTTGGTATCAACGAAAGATCACGGCGATGGATCATACTTACTTGAGTTCACGTGCATGCAGCAAGGTATTTGGACTTTGCGTACGAGATTCAATGGAAGATTGAGCGCGGAGAAGCACAAACTCGTCGTGTCTTTTGGTCCGTTGAGCGCCTCGGATGTTCGCGTTCAGCTTCCAAAACCGCCATTCCGATGCGGGGCGTACACGGATGTGCAAATCATTGTCGATCATCCTGAAGATGGTAGAATTCTCACGGGTGCAGAGGCTTTTAACGTGCGCCTTGTTTCGCCTGCTGGCCTCTCTATTGGCGTCCCTCTCGACGTGCAGCCAGGTACCACAGCTGCAGTCGCTCGCATCAACTGGCCGGAAGTCGGAGAACACCAGGTTGATGTAAGACTTGATGGTACATCTTTGCGTGGTTCGCCACTTCGCGTTGATGTCATCCCAGAGGAGCTCTGTCTCGCTGCCTGTCAGTTGCAAGGTCCAGGTGTACACCGGTGCGTCGCGGGCATTCGATCTACGTTCGTCATTGAAGCGCACGATAGTCGAGGGAACCGTCTACTTACCGGAGGTGCGCCCATATCGTTATCGGTTCGTTCAAAAAATGACGAACATTACCTTGGAGAAATCGTTGATTACGGCAACGGCACGTACGAGGCTTCATACACTGTTCGAGTAGCTGGTTATTACGAGCTGGCCATTGGAATCTTGTCTGAGGAACTCGTCGTAAAAGGAATGTGCGAAGCCGGTCGGGGCGTTGTTGCCGGATGTGAACTCGTTGGTGATGCAGGTTTAGACCTTGAAGTTGGTAGTTCGGGTCGTTATAGTATCATTCGCCACGATGCTTACGGTAACAGAGTTCCAACGCGACAAGGGCAGCTCAAGTTCAAAGTCACCGCCGATGGACCGGGCCCGGTGAAATGTAGTATGATTGACAGAGCTGATGGTGTGAGTGATGTCGATGTGAATACTACTGTTGCAGGTAGGTACTACGTTCAAGTCACGGCGGGAGATCAAGAGCCTATTCCCGGATCGCCATTTGAAGTGATAGCTTATCCAGGGCCAGCATCACAGCAAACGAGTGTGACGACGGTCTTCGGTGCTCAACTTGCCAGTGCAGACAGCGATGTCCTAGTTGCTGTTGCCGGCGAAGAAGTATCCTTATCTGTTGCACCGCGTGACATGTACGGCAACGTAACCGTCTTCTCAAAGGGTGCCCTCGTCTCGGCTACAGCAACCTCCGCGGGGGCGGTGACGCCGTTTGAAGAGCGAACGGGCACTAAGCAAGAAGTTACGCTTTTTACGTCGTTCCGCGTCGCTGGGTCGTATCTGCTCAGTGCCATGATCGGAAATCAAGTCCTTGACGGGTATCCAAGAATCTTGACAGTCGTCAGCGCCGCGACAGAACCTCGCAAGTGCATGTTATTTGGTGAAGCACTTCAAGGCGTCAAGTGCAACCGTATTTCGACGTTGACCATACACGCCGCTGATAAGTTTGGAAACTTGCGTTCTACTGGCGGTGATGTTGTTGATGTGAATTTATGCTCTCCCGATGGTAAATATGTCGTCGCGGCAAAGGTCGATGACCATGCTGACGGCACATATGGCGCAAAGTTCAAACTTGAACGTCCGGGTGCTTGGGAAATTCAACTTGTAGTGAACGGGCGCGGCGGTCGTACCCAGGTCAATGAGGTTCGATCATATTTTGCTGGTGTGAAAGCATCCGAGTGTACATTTAGTGGTATGGGATCAGATGGTGTTGAGGGTGTTGTCTGCTTCAAGCAAAGCGACATTGTTATTCAGCCCGCTGACTTTGAGCAGAACTCACGCTTGATGAGTGGTAAAGAAGCCGTCGCTGTACGAATTCTTACACCATCGGGCGGCATTAGCTCCGTCGATCTAGTGTTCGGTAATGGTCGCTACACTGGTGGATACACTTGGACGCAGCCTGGTCAGCACACTATTTCCGTTTCGCTTGACCAAGAAGCCATAGCTGGTTCGCCGTTCACAGTGGAAGCGCTTAGCTCGCTGCCGCAGGTGGGCGAATTAGAAAACATGGATGCCTCGGAAATCGCGAGTCTGCTTCCAAAGTTGAGTGCAGAAGGTGCATCTCAAGCGCTGCAGTCGCTCGCTCCGGACAAAGCTGCCGAGATTTTAGCGTCAGGGACTCCAGAAAGCGCCGTACGAATGATGGCAAATGTCATTCCTGGCAACGTCGCAGAAATTTTAGGCACCATGCCTACTGATGTGGCGGCGGCAACATTAGGCGCTATGCCCGACGACCGCGCTGCAGAAGTCCTTGCGACCATGCAAGCAAGCGACGTGACAGAACTTTTGAAGACGATGAAATCGGATGATCTCTCGGAGAAATCTGTCATGTTTGCAAATGTCCTCAACAGCATGAAACCGGAAGACATGGTCAAAGCAGTGCGCGTGCTCATGAACTCAGACGCGTCGGATGACGGTTTGAAAAGTATATTGGATCAAATGCCAGCCCGAACTGTTGCTGAGCTTGCCGGCAGTTTTGATGAGGAAGAGACGACAAAGATGCTCGCTGGTCTTTCGAGCGACCGCGTCGCCGCTGTTGTGTCAAAATTACCGACGGAGCGACAGGCCGACGTCATTAGCCTTCTCGGCGGTGATTCGATGCTTCAAATGACAAAATGTTTGCATGCATGCTACAAAGTTGATAAGTCGCTATCATTGCAAGAGCGAATGCGGGTCAAGCAAAGCGCACAAGAAACAGCCAGACGCGTCGCTCCGGCTCTCGGTCGCTTGGCTCCAGCGCAGCTTACGAGCACGTTTGAGAATGCAGAAGCAGAACATATCGCCGGTTGCTTATTCGCACTCGTTGAAGATAAGCGAATTTCACTCGTTTCCAGTTCAAAATCTAGAGCTGTGGGCACGATGGATGCTGAAGGAAACATTAAATGGAGCGACGACAGCGTGTCCGTAGTGAACGAAGCGGGAGATGCTGTTACGCACGCCGACGGTACAACAATTAAACTCGAGCCTGACGGCACTATGATCGATACTGATGGTCAAGTGCTCAAGCTCAACGACGATGGTACGATCACGACCGATGGTACCATCATCGGTTCCGATGGTGCCGCCATCGCTGAACCCTCAAGTGCCCTCATCATGTTTAGAGCCATTTCCTTGGCACAACGCAAAAAGTCGCTATTAGAGCTCATCGCGTTTAGCCCGGCTGGTACCGCAGCCGAAATTTTGATTGACATGTCCGCCACCGAGCTCCGAGAAACACTCGTGGGTTTAGGTGCGGTCGAGCAGTCACGAATTTTAGCAGAAGTCGGTCGAGTGTCGCCGACACAAGCCGCAAAGGCGACCTCTCTCTTGAGTCACACGGAAGCCGCGTCGGCGGTGAGCACCATGGTCAATCCGGGATCAAGCGATCGCGTAAACGAACCGTGGATGGGCTCATTCTTAGAGATCTTATCGCCGCAAATTTTGCGTAACGTTGAACCCCCGACCGCGATTGGCGGTGCGCTCGCGACTCACCTGTCACCGAACGCTGCAGCCAAGGTGTTGCACAAGCTCGAGCCTATGGACGTGTCGCGCATTATTGAGGGCATGAGTCCCGCTGAAGTGAAGCAAGTGCTTGAACAAAGCGCAGCTATTCAAACCGAGGCGGGTAAACCCATGAGCGACACACCACTTATTGCGGCGTTAGTACCGTACGTCTCTGCTATGGATGATTCTCAAGCGGCGGCTCTTTTGGAGTCCATCCCGTCTGATATCGCCGTTGGCGTGATGATGTGCACGCCCGAAGAACGCTCGAATGAGATTATGACGCACACCAGAAGACGAGATTTGAAAGAGCGCATGGCGAACAAGTCGACTCTTCACCTCGATGCTTGTACTATTACCAACCTGCGAGATGCTATCGCTGGCGAAAGCTCAGTCTTCATTTTGGAGTCGCGCGAGCGAGGGGGCAATCGTATCAAGTTTGGTGGCGCCCGGTTGCAAGTATCCACGAAAGCCCTTGGCGCGCCTGGACCAGGCATTGAACAAGGCATGGTGCATGATCGCGGTAATGGTGAATACAACGTACAGTTTACGAGCACGCTCGCGGGCAAGGTTGCCGTCGTTGTAGAATGCGCTGGACAATCGAGAATCTTCGAAGTCAACGTCGAAGCGTCAGACGTTGTCATCGGCAAGTGCACCATCGATAAGAAGGGACTCGAGAAGTGGTCCGCTGGTGATCCAGGAAAGGTTGTATTAACCTTACGCGATCGTTTCGGAAACTTTGCACACTCAAGCAAAAGTCTTCTCGAATTCGAAGCTCGAGCATCCGGTCCAGGAGGCGTGGTCGTCGACCGCAACATGTTGGATGACGGACGCATTGAATTTGTGTTGAACACCACGGTGACTGGTATTTACAAGGTCGCGTTATCGTGCTCAGACACGAAAGAGGACTTAAAGGGGTGCCCATTCGAAGCCCGCATGGGCACGGGTAATCTCTCGCAAGCTGGCTGCACGGCGACGTTGCAATCAATCACGAGCTCTACCAAGGGTCCCGGCGCGAAAGCCGCGGCGTTTGGCGCGTGCGCGGCGATGGCGGGTGAAGAAATCACCGCCATCGTCGAAGCGCGAGATCGCTACGGGAACAGCACGCAATTTGCTGGCGAAAGCGTCGTTGTCTCCGCCTACGGTCCAGCACACATGCCCGCGGAGCGTAACTTTGAGGTTGCTGATATTCGAAGCGGACGCATGGCGTTGCGCGCAATTTTCCCACGCGCCGGCTCGTACACGGTGTCCGTGACTGTCGATGGTATCCCCATCGCCACATCACCTCTTGTTTTACACGTCTTTCCTGGGTCGTGTGAAACCAGTCGCGCAGTGCTCCGCGGTGATGCTCTCAACGGTATTGTCGCGAGTAAAATCACCAAGCTTCTCGTGCAAACGGAGGACAAGTACGGCAACAATTGCCACGTCGGCGGCGACCGCGTGAACCTCTCCATGCAAGGTCCGAACGGTATCAAAGTCAATGCACTCGATGTCAAAGATAACGAAGACGGCACGTACTCGTTCGCGTTTATCGTTCCACAAGCGGGTCGATGGACGATTCAAGCCATTGTCAATGGACGCGTCGCCAAAGAGAGCACGACGGAGGTTGTCGTCACGTACGGGCCGTTGAACGCCGCGGCGTGCGTCTTAAAGGGTGGCCCGGGTATGAAGCGGAAGGAAGTTTGCGGCACCCAGCGCGATATTTACTTGCAAGCTCTTGAATACGACGCTAACGGCCGTGGTATGAGCGGTCAAGAGGCGGTGACTATGCACATGATTACCCCGAGCGGCGGCACGCACACGTTGCCACCAGTCTTTGCCGAACGCGGAAGCCGGTACAAGGCGTCCATTCGATGGTGGGAAGTGGGTCGACACGAGATCGTCGCCGCCGTTGGCGGTCAACCCGTCGTGGGTTCACCTTTTATCGTCGAAGTCGAAGCGCAAGACGTGAGCTTACCGATGTGCCGATTGTCCGGACCGGGTCTGCAAGGCGCCGTCGCTGGCGAACGCGCGACTATTCTCATCGAAGCGCGGGACGAACGCGGGAACCGACTGTTTAATGGTGGTGCCCAGATGGGTATCGCCATTCGATCTGGTGGTGAAACTCTCCGTGGGAAGGTGCAAGATTGCGGCGATGGTACGTACGAGGCGAGCTACATTGTCGAACGCGCTGGTCCGTTCGAGTTGTCTCTATTCCTCGGCACGGAAGCCGCAACGTACCGCGCTGTGTGTAAGCCTGGTCGTGTGGACTACGCCAAGTGTCGCGTAGAAGGCGCCATGGACAGTCTCTGGGTCGCCGGCGAGCATTTAACGCTGACAGTTACGCGTATGGATCGATACGGAAACCGAATCGCCCGTCGAGAAGGTTTGGCGCCGTTTTGCGGCAAAGCTGTCGGTCCGGGCAAAATCACCTCGCAGTCGATTGAGTTGGGTAACGGCACGGCTGAAATCAAATTTTACGGTACTGTTGCCGGTGCGTACCAGTTAGGTATCTATGTTGCGGACACGCCAATCATTCCTTACGCTACGGATGAAGCGCGGGCTCTCATGGACGGTGAAACGCAAATGCTCGACGCTCCGCCGAGCGCTCCTGGCTCTGTCAAGGGTAGCGACGCACCGGCGGCGCACGTGAGAAAAGATTCGTTGGCTGGGAGTATCATTTCCAAACAAAAGTCTGATCTTAGCGGTGCGAAAGCGATCGACGCAAACACACCCGCGGCTTTCATCAGCGCGGAAGACATTGAGCAAATGCGCGAGGTGACTCTCCCCGCGGTGACGACCGAAAACGGTGTTCAGATGGTACCGCTGCCGAATGGTTTGTTTGAGATGAATCTCACCGCATCGGTGGCCATGCCAAACTGCTGCGATCTCGAGGTCATCGGTGGTACTCGCACGGAGGATTCTTGGGTCGCCCCGGCGGGTGAAGAAGTCTTCGTACGCGTCATTGCCCGAGACAGGTTTAAGAATGAAACGCACTGGGAAGAAGGCCAAACCATCGCCGTCGAAGCCATGGGTCCTGAGTACTTGACGTTCAACGCACACGGTACTACTGGATTGCAAACCGACTACGTCGCAAAGATGACCCGCGCAGGTACATTTGAGCTTCGTATTCTGTGCGACGCTTTACCTGTGTGCTGGAGAACGATTCAAATCATCGCCGGCTTTACGTTTGCGCCTCGTTCAATTCTAAGCATGGATGGGTTGAAAGATGTCAAGACTGGCAATATTGTTCGTTTGACTTTGCGTACGGTTGATAAGTTTGCAAACCTTCGCTTGAGTGGTGGAGACACCGTTCAACTGGCGTTGCAAGGTCCCGGCGGCGCCTTCGCACGTCAAGTCTCCGTGACAGATCACCAGGATGGCACGTACGCCCTCGAGTTCCAGGTGACCGTCGCGGGGAAATGGATTCTCAGCACTCGCATCAATGGTCAGCCGCACGTTGACGGCGGTATTGCTTTCCATGTCGCATTCGGTACGCTTACTGCGGAGGAGGCGGTGATTACTTTCGATCCCCCTCTTCCGACCAACGGGAGCGTTGAATGCGGCCGCGTGAGTGATTTGATGCTTCACGGCGCCGGTTGGGAAAAAAATGGTCGCGTCATGACTGGTCTCGAAGCCGTGAGTATACGCTTAACCCATCCCTCTGGTACACAAGAAGCAATTCCGGTGACGTTGAGCAAAGATAACAAATGCTATGCTTCAAAGGTGCGATGGTTACACCCCGGATACCACTCTTTGAACATCATGTTGGACGGCGTCGTCGTTCCAGGAACGCCGATTCGTGCGCGCGCGGAAGGTAAGAAAGTGGCGCTCGTCGCATCTACTCTGGTTGGAGAAGGTGCGACATCGTGTGTCGCTGGTGTTGATGCCTCGTTCAATTTGATGGCTCGCGATTATGGCGGCAACCCAATCAACAAGGGTGGCGCTAAGTTGTCGATTGCGGCTCGCGTGTCTGGTGGTGAACCAGTGAGCGGCACGGTTGTCGACCATGGAGATGGTACATACACATGCTCTTACATGATCACGACCTCTGGTAGTATCGAAGTCATACTTGCAGCTGACATCGATAATCAGACGACAAAGCGGTTGCTTAATGTGACATGTGAAGCTGCCGAATGCGAGTTGAATGAGTGCCGCGTTGACGCTGGCAAAATGCTTCTCCTTTGGCAAGCGGGTGAACCGGGTCTCATTCGCATTCAGCGCCGTGACGTGTTCGGTAATCCGACGACGAAAAATACGGCAACTGGTCTCAATCGATTCGCTGCCGAGGTTGTCGGGCCGGGTTCTGTTGACGTCGAGGCACTTGAACTTGGTGACGGCTCGTGCGAGCTTCGCCTCAACGCACAAGCGTCTGGTTCGTACGACATCTCAATCATTGGCTTGGCCATTGATGAAGAAACTATGATGCCGACAGGTACGCCATCTATGGAAATTACGTCGTTTAGTGCCATTTTGACGAGCCAAGAGACGTTCCCGTCGGCGTGCGTTGCTCGTATGGCGCTCATAACTGGAGGCGAAGAAGAAACACTCGCCGACGCCGATGCGGATATAACTCTGCCATCAACCATCATGGCTGGTGATCAAATTGCGATGCATGTCTTGCCTAGAGATATGCATGGCAACCGTACGGCGTGGTTGGGAGGCGAACGCATCGCTGTTCACGCTCGCGGTCCAATCGAAATTCCCTTCCTTCCTCAAGAATCAGTCGGCTCTTTCTCCGCGACGATTACGTGCGCGGGCGCGTTCTCAATTGCTGCCCTCGTCGGCGACTGCGCGTGCGCGGGTTGGCCAAGAATTTTGCAAGTCGTGGCGGGACCGTGCAATCCTGATAAGTGCACGGTCAGTGGCGATGCGCTCGGTAACTGCTCCACCGCGCAACCCATCTCGTTGATGATGCAAGCCACGGATGAATTTGGTAACCCGCGCTCGATGGGTGGCGATTTGATTGAAGCGATGTTGACCAACAAGGATGATGGTATTATTGATGCGGCTGTGATCGACAATGCTGATGGTACGTACGCCTTGAATTTCGAGCTTGACATGCCAATTGAGCATGAATTGTGGATTTCTGCCAATGGTTTGCGAGAGAAAGCCAGTCGTTACAACTTGATGCCGTCGCTCGGCGCGCTTCAAGCCAACGATTGCGTCATCAGCGGTATCGGAGGCGAGCGTCTAAATTTGTCTGATAAAACCAATCTCCTCGTGCAACCGGCTAATCCTAGTCGTGTCATGAGTGGTCGAGAAGCCGTCGTGGTTACCGTTCGCATGCCAAGCGGATTGAGCTTTAATTTGCCTTTGAAGTTTGAGACGGAGATGCGACAATTCTCGTGCCCTCTTCTTTGGGTCGAGCCCGGCGATCATTTCATCACGGTTAATCTCAGCGGCGACGTCGTTCCTGGGTGTCCTTTCATGGTACGAGTTCACGACCCCGATGCTGAAGATCTCGGGGAGATCGAAGAGGACGCGCCCGAACCTGGTACGGCGATGACCATGGTGCCGGCTGACAACTCTTTCGGTTTCGTCTATTCGAATGAGAAGACGGCGTCGAAGCCCGTCGCCGACGTAGCCGCGATTGACGTCGACGACGAAGACGCCGATAGTGATGACGAAGAAGTCTTTACGTTTGGCACAACTCTTTCGCCACCTAGCATTCAGCAAGTTGAGTCCACTGTGGCGACGATTCGTAAACTCGAGCTTGAAGACGCCGGCGACGCGTTGTCAGATATGCGCTCTGAAGTCGCCGCGGCGTGTTTGCAGCGGTTGAATCCGCAAAAGGCTGCGTGCGCTGCGGCTATGATGACTCCTGCTGAATTGAGCTTGGCGGTCACGAGCATGCCTTTAGATTCCGTCATCGCTATGCTCGCGTCAGCGCCACCCGCGGCGCGCGCTTCAATCATTGAATCCATTCCGCCCGAGGCGGCGGCACAAGCGATGAACAACATGGATGCTCGCGCCGCGGCGTTGTGCGTGAACAAGATGGTAGACCCTGACATTGCGGCAGCGGTGATTTCTAAGATGAAACCGTCCAAAGCGGCGATGATGATGGAATTTGTTCCGCTCGAGCTTCAGAAGCAAGTCTTATTGGAACTTGACCCAATCTCCATGTGCTCCATGCTTACGGCGGCGTACGACCCGTCCGTGAGCGACGCCGTGCGCAAGAGTATGAACCCTTCGCCAGATACGTTAAGCATCATCTTTACCACGGCTCCCCCGGAGAAGTGTGCCAAGATGGTGCGATTCATGCAAACAGATGCGACGGGTTGCGAAGTGTGCGCAGGTGCCATGCAACGCGCGACTCGAACGCACCCTCGAGCGGTGGAGAATGTTTTGGCGTTGACTCAAATGACCGCCGTCGACGGCGGCGCAAACATCAGAGCCGCTGTGTTGCGCATGCCGGGTGGTGATTCCATCGTTAAGCACGCCGAGGAAAGTATTCAAAAGGGTGAAATTGAAATTCCAGCCCCTGTGGTGAAGGTCAAGGAGGCGAAATTTAAGTGGGGAGGCTCTGGATTGAAGCCGAGTAAGACGGCGTCTGAACGCGCGGCTCGATCGCTCGCCGGCATGGCGCCAAAGGTTTCTGCTCAAGCGCTCGCGGACATGCGTCCGGGCGCAGCGGGAGCCGTGCTCGCAAATATGGATTCTGAACGCATCGCTGGTATCATACCGATGATGGATCAAGCATGCATGGCGGCGGCCATAGGAAGTATGGAAGCTGAAGAAGCGTTGCGTGTGATTTCTGGTGTCAACAAATCCACTCGTGTGACTATCATCGAGGGTCTTCCTGCGGGTGCGGCTGGTTCCATGCTTAGTATGATTCCTGCCGACGAAGCGTCGGACATCTTGCGTTCGATGGATACGACGCTCGCGATCGAAAGCGTGCGTGCAATGGCGCCGAAGTCGGCGGCGTTAGCCATTCAAGAACTTCCTGAAGAGCAAACTTCGCAATACTTGCTCACGTTGCCGCCGAGTGTCGCCGCACCGATTTTGGTTGTCATGTGCGAGAACAAGGAGGGCAGAGCGAGTGCGAAGAGCGCCTTTATGATTTTGAGCGCAACTAACATCGATAAAACGACAGCACATCTGAGTGGTATGTTGCAACGTAACCCGCAAGTAACGGCGGCTATTACAAACGATCTGGACAGCGATGCTCGCGGCGATGTCATGTCAAAGCTCAACGCGAAGGATGCCGGCAAGTTGTGTCAATTCTTGGGACCACAAAACGCCGCAGCAGCCATTGTGGCCAGTGCAAAGCGTGGAGCCCCGGCTGCGATGGGTGCCGTTGCATTAGAATCACTTGCGCGTCTTGGTGTTTGGCCGCCGAGCGTCGATGTTCCTCGCTCTGGAGCAAAGGTTCGCGGTCCGCTCGCCGATGTCTTGTTGGTGATGTTTGAGCTCGATTCGCCCATCGCGGCGAACATCCTCACCGCGCTTGATCCTGACGTCAGTGCTTCGGCCATTGGCGCCATGACGCCGGCAATGGCGGGCACCTTGGTGAGCGCCATTCCTGATCCCAAAGCCGCGGCGTTGATTTTGCAGTCCATGCCGCCCGCCAAGCGCGCGGCAATGATTATCAAAATGAAGCCGCAGCCAGCCGCAGACGCGGCGAATGAAGTCGAGTTGGAAAACATGGTTGCCATCATGACTACGCTTTACGACACTAACGACGCGGCTACTATGGCGATCGCATGCGATATCATTGAAAAGATGGACTCGTTCAAGGGTGGGAGCATCGTCGCTCGACTGCAAGACGCGCACGCGATGCGTTTGGTATCTTCGCTGCCGCCTCTCGTCACTGCGGCGTTGATTTCAAGCGGCGGCTTACCATCCGACAAGGCTGGTACATATCTCGACCAACTCAAGGTTGATCAAGCGGAGAATATCTTGGCTGCGTTACCGCCTACTTTAGCGGATGAAACCGTAGCGAAGATTTCCAGTACGGATCTCAAGGCGAAGACAGCGGCGCGAACCATCGTGCATCTTAACTCCTCTGTCATCACCGGTCCAGGTTCAGAAACATGTGACGCTGGTCATAAGACGAAGTTTGTCTTGGAAAGTACGAATCCTGGTGGCATACGACTCAACAAGGGTGGCGCGTCATTGCAGTGCATGCTTCACTACGTCACATGGAAGAAGGGTGCAGATGGCACATTGTCCAAGATTGACTTCTTCCACGGCGACGGCGTTCCCCTTGAAGTCGTCGATATGATGAATGGTGCTTACGAGTTCCATTACTCCGCCAATAAAGCTGGCGAGTATGACGCCATCATCACAGGTGCTGGCCAAACTCGCACTGTTCGAATTACGTGCAAATCGGCGACGCTAGATCCGAAAATGTGCGCGGTTGAACCGCTTCCTGATAATGTCGAATGGAAAGCTGGTGACGTCTTGTTTGTCAAGGTATTCTGCCGTGATCGATTTGGTAACAATGTTGCCCCGCCTAAGAGCGGTGATGCCGGTGTTGACTTTGTATTATTGGCAGACGGTGAAGGCCCGGGCGTGGTCGAGGCGGAGGTGATTGACGATCCCTCGGGCGTCAACGCTCTCGCCAAGTTCCGCGCGACGGAGACGGGCAAGTACTCGTTGCGCGTGTTCACCGCAGACTTGCAACGACAATGGTGGGGAGGTATGCAACGCGACTGCATCGAAGGTGCACCGCTTTCCATTTCCCTCTCCCCGGCTTTGGCTGACGCGTCTCGCTCGAGCGTGCAGCTCAGCGGCATTCGCGAGCGCGGCGGTGGTATGCTCATCGGCCTCGCTGGTCGACAAATGGCTGTCGCTGTCTTTGCTCGTGACAGGTTCAACAACGAAGCTGTATTCAGCGACCAACGATTGCGTGTTGATGCCGTTGGTGTGTCGAACAGTGTGTTCAGTTTGTCAACAAAGGAAGCGGGTGAATGGTTGTTTACGAGCTCCTTGCAGCGCGCTGGGACGTATTCGCTTCGCGTCACCGTCGACGGTAAACCCGTACACGGCTTCCCGCGCAACTTGCAAGTTGTTGCCGCACAGACTGATCCTAGATCTTGCTCAATTCGCGGTGATTCTCTGAACAGCGTCATCGCAGGCGAAGTGACAAAGTGTCTCGTCACCGCCGCGGATCGCTATCAGAATGTTTGCCTTGAAGGCGGCGACCGGTTGACGGCGCGCCTCATAGGTCCCGCTGGTTCAGTCGACGCCGATGTGTCGGACTTTGGTGATGGAACATATCGCCTCGTGTTTGTCGTCCCGCGTAGCGGTGAATGGAGAATTTTCTTAGCCGTGAATGGCGTAGAGAATCCCAAGCCTGCGACGTCGTTCATGGCGAACCAAGGTGGGTTGACGTCCAAGCAACTCATATTGCTTCCCGCCGATAAGCGCGACGAATTTATCGTAGGCGCGGAATCTGAATTCTTCATTCAATCGATCGATTATGAGCAAGGTGGCCTCGAAGTCAGCGGTCACGAAGCGTTATGTTTGCGTCTCATCTCGCCGTCTGGCGTGTCAACGATTGTGCCGCTACGTTTGACAAAGGATCACGCGCGTTATCGCGCGAGTATCATATGGCCGGAAGTTGGTTCTCACTCCCTCATTGGCGCATTGAATGGTGATATCATCGTTTCTTGTCCATTCATCGTCAAAACAATTGCGGCGGATGTGTTCTTACCCGGTTGCAAAACGACTGGCAGCGGTGCCTCTTCGGCGGTGGCGGGCGACCGCGCTTCGTTCGTCTTAGAAGCACGAGACGCGCGCGGCAACCGCATGACCTCTGGCGGCTCGAGCATCTCTGTCGTCGTGCAGTCCACACTTAAATCAAATAATTCCATCAAGGGTTCTGTCCTCGATCAAGGTGATGGCACGTACATGATTTCTTACACCATCAGCAAGGCTGGTCCGTACACCATCACTTTGTCCTCGCCGCACTCGTCCACGACGTTGTCTGGCATGTGCGTGCCGGGCGAAGCCGACCCAGCGTACTGTCGCATCGATGCCAGTGGAGTTGAAAAGCTCGAAGCTGGCATGCGCGGTACGGTGAAGGTGTTGCGCGCCGACCGATTTTCAAACTTGATTCCGGCAGGTCCGGATTTATTACCCTTCCGCGTAGAAGCGTCTGGCGTCGGCCCGGCAGATGTGGAAACGGTCGAGGCTGGTGATGGATCTGCAGAGATTCGTTTCGAAGCGCGTGCAGTCGGACGCTACACGCTTTACGTGTGGAGCGGACTCAAGCGCGAACCGATTCTTGGCTCGCCCGTGGAAATTCACGTCTTGCCGTCGCAGCCCGCTGCAGCGGCGTGCAAGGCGCTTTTGGAAGGATGCGAGTTCAAGGCTCAAGGCGTGTACAGCGCCCAAGCTGGAACCAGCATCACGGTGCGTATGCAACCTCGCGATCGCTTTGGAAACACCACGGCGTGGAAGTCTTGGCAAACGCTTAGCGTCAGCGCCGCAGGCACCGAGGATATTGTATTTAAGCAATCGACGGATGAAAATTCCCGAGGCGTGTTCCGCGCCACGCTCAGCAAGGCTGGTGCGTACGTCATTTGGGTCACCGTCGGTGGTCAAACCATCATTGGCTGGCCGAGAGTGGTGCAAATCATCCCAGCATCCACGAATGCGAACGTGTCGAGCATGCGCCCAGAGTCTGACACCATGGCTCTCGCGTCTGAGCTCGTCCGCCACGGCGGCAACGACGCGTCGCTCATCGACGCCTTGGGTCGACAATCCACCGATGTGGACAAGTTGCGCGTCGAAATGATGGCGCTTCGTGAACGCCTCGCCGGCTACGAGCGCGCTGAGCACAAGGTGCAACAACGCGGTGCCGATATCCAAGAAACCGCGGCGCTCGCCCCGGCGCAAGTCGAAAAGCTCAACGACAAAGTCATGAAACTCATCGTACACGACTCCGAGTCTGACAGCGATCTCGACGCCGCTCGCGGCAACGCAGACGACGACGACGACGAATTTGGTGAATCGGTGGATCAACCCGACGTGTACGGAACCGAAACAGAAGAAGACTAGATACAAAAATAAACAACAACAACGACGTAACGCGCTCGAGCGACGTCCCGCGACGACGTCGCTCGAGTCAAACGCTAGATTACAACCCATCGTCGTCGGCATCATCGACGACTTATGTAACATCACAACACAACCTACCCCTTTTACCACACCTCTCCGCGCACACCCGATATCGTCCTCGTCCTCGTCGTCGAAATATCCACGCGAGATATTTAAACCTTTTTGCATCCACCCCCCGCCGGAGAAAAACGCTTTTCGTCATCCACACACAAAAAACGTTATCCACCGATTCGTCTTCGCCGCCCGTTCGTTCGCGCCCTGTGGCCCGTCCTGTGGCGCGCCCTCCATGGACGAATCACGACCACGGACGTGACCACACACACACCATCGCATCGCCGCATCCGCGGTCGCGCGTACTGCATGCGCATACGCGCGCCGCTCGATGTCGCGCGACGCAAACGAAACGACACCGGAACCCGCGACCGCGGGCGTTACGACCAGACGTTATCCGCGCGCGCGACGACCGGCGAGCGACGACCGACGACTGACGACCGGCGATATTTTAGATAAAAATATCTCCTCTACGTATACGCGTATATATCGCGAAAGTATCCGCGCGCGGGCGCGGGCGCGGGCGCGGGCGCGGGCGCGGGCGATCGTCGATCGGTGCGCGATTTAAAGCTTCGAAACGTCACGTCGTCCGTCGTGCGGCGGCAGAGTTGGACGACGCGTGCGCGCGACGATCGACGATCGGTGGACGCACGCGTGGAGACGTATTTATCGAGCGTGTACGCGCGCGCGCGCGTGCGCACCGAGGTACGCGCGGTCGCGACGAGGCGCGGCGGCGCGATCGGGTCGTTCGTTCGTTCGCGGGGGCGCACCAAGGACGACGAGGCATTCATTCGCGCGATGGACGCGCGCGCGAGCGTTCGATGCCGCGCGTGATGTCGCGGATGATGTGCGCGAAATTCGTCACGCGCGTTGGCGTCGTCCATGGGTGCGCGCACGCGTCGATGGCGGCGACGATGGGGGATGATGACGCGATGCGATGCTGACGGAACGCGTGGGTTCGACACGACAACAGGACTGCGCGCCGCGACACACATTGACGCGCGTCGTGATGCCTTCGCTCGCGCCACCGGATGATTTTGAATTTGGGTTGTGCGATTTCATGCATGACCCGGGCGATGACGCGCTCGATGCATGGTACGCGTCACGCGTGTGCGAGAGACGCGCGCTCGACGACGTCGCGATGGGACTCGCGCGCGCGCGCGTTGATCTCGTGGTGTGTATTCGTATGCGTCGACGGACTGACCTGGTTGGTGTGTGTGTATGTGCGTTTTGTGGTATATTAGGTGCGATAGCTTGCAGTTTGAGGCGTTCGATGCGGATGATTTTGAGCTCGAGGATGTCTTGTCGCAAGAAATCGCGGCGCGCGGGAAGCGTGAGCGGGACGCGATTCAAGGAGACATTAACGATACACGCACGCCTATGAAGCGTGGGAAAAAGTTGAATAACACAAATAACAATCAAAATGTTTACGTGGAGTATTCTTCTGATGGCACGTTTAAGATGCGGAACGGGGTGAAGATGAAGGGCCAATGGACGGCGGAGGAGGATGGCAAGTTGACAGAACTCGTGCGGCGGTACGGCACTCGGCGGTGGTCACATATCTCTCGAGCGCTCTATGGACGCGTTGGAAAGCAGTGTCGAGAGCGTTGGAATAATCATTTAGCGCCGGACATCAAACGTGGGTCTTGGTCGGCCGAAGAAGAAGATATACTTATTCGCGTTCATCGCGAAGTCGGCAACAGATGGTCAGACATTGCACGCCATTTGCGTGGGCGAACAGAAAATGCAATCAAGAATCACTGGAACGCCACCAAGCGACGTAAAGATAGCACTTCAACGCCACTACGGGATTATATCATGGATTATACCAGCAGGCAAGACAGTTATCCGCAGGACTCGTCGCCGTGCACGACGTTTGATTCCTACCGCGCCGCCGGCGCGAGTCCGAGCCATTCAACAATCAACAAAAAAGAAGACGCCATGAACTCGAATATATCCACACAAGACGGTTTCGTGACTAGTAATTTGCGTTCATCACACGTGGTGCAAGGCACGTCAGCGGTTGGGACGAAATCTATCTCCGTCAGCTCTCTCAGCGTGCCCGAGCTACACGAGCCCATCGTGATTAAACTCGCCGGTAACTCGCACGATTACGTGGAAATACTAAATAGCCACGAGCAACTGACGCAGGATCGCGTGCATCACGCTGATCTTCCCAACTGTGAGGTTGCATCGTATGCGTCGACGGTGCCTCTGCCGGAATGTCTCATGCAAGACGCGAAAGCGACGCTCGAAGGCTTGGTGGACGCCGTGCGCGGACATTGTCCGGTGGTGTCGCTCGTGCTCACCATGAAGAGTGGCTCGACAGAGATTCTCAAGAGGTTTGGTGGCAACTGCTACATGCTTTCTGTTTCGGCTCGTAAGTGGGAAGAAGCCATGCAAGCCGTTCGGCTGGCTGTAGGGTTCATTAAATC
>Ga0181552_10000775_pt1 | contig 24670 bp, 23 predicted proteins | sample 011ome_18_FD_130583 | JGI IMG/M metagenome (GOLD analysis project Ga0181552, IMG submission 130583) | Coastal salt marsh microbial communities from the Groves Creek Marsh, Skidaway Island, Georgia - 011501BT metaG (megahit assembly) | ecosystem: Environmental > Aquatic > Marine > Intertidal...
CAACATACACCAATGTAGTAACTACAAAGGTTGGAGTTGCTACTGCAACTAGAGAAGTTGCTGCAGTTCCTGCTGTTACTGGATTAACAACATCAACTACAACTGCATCAGCAACAACAACTAAGGGTGGATCAGTTGTAACTGATTATAGATACGCTCGTTACGGTACTGATGCACAAACTGAAGACTTAACTGATGGTGAATACTATACAGATTCTGGTAGCGATGATGCCGATGGAAATGATATCGTATATGTACAAGTTGTGGTGGATGCTCCTAACACTGAAATTGAAATAACTCCTGCACAACCAGCTACCGAAGAGACATACAATCCAATTGTTGAAACAGTTACTACTCTTCCTGATACTATCACTGAAGAAAGAACAACTGTTACAACAGCAACAAGAACAAAAGCTGGAAGCTAAAACTTAGCGAACTTTTTTAAACCCCAGTCATCTGGGGTTTTTTTTATAATTGAATTTTATTTATAATAAAATTCCATTGTAATCTCAGGCATCATTGGATGAATAAACTGTTTTGATTTCACTACTCTACCCCTTATATCAACCCAGTAATTATTCCTTCCGTTCCATGATAATTTACTAGACCTAAACTTTTCTTCATAACTCATAGTATTAAAAAAATCAGGATCAATACCCAGTTCATCAATTTCATAAGAATAATTAATAACTGCTTTAGGATCATCTAGTTCAAGCAACAGAGTATTGTTAACTGACGATTCAAATGCACTAAATCTTTGAAAGTGAATATCTTCTATATTTAAATATTTAATATCATGCTTTAAACCAAAAGTTTCTATGATTTTTCCGTTTTTTGTATATATCCTTTCGTTGTCTGAAGATACCCATAGATAAACATCATCTTTAATTGAAGCAAGAACTGTTATGGCAACAATGTTTCTACCAATGTTCACTTTAGCAAAGGAATATGGTTGAGTTTGAAAAAATTCATTCGTTATCTCAATGTCTCTCCCATTTATTGTATCCCTGATTAGGCCTGGTAATTCTCCAAAGCCAATGACAGAGCAAGATGACACAGTTAATAAAATTAATATTTTCTTAATCATAAAAATCATTCCAATCTCTTTCAATATCATATCTCTGCCCTGGTTCAGTTAAACTCCACAATGTATGAGAATGATGAACAAAAGCTGCGCCATCTCGGGTAACAGGCTTCAATCCCCAGGCGGCTAGTTTTCTTGAGTAATTTGAATAAAAAGCTTGAATTGGAATACTGAAATAGAATCCTTTATCAAAGCTACCCTCACCAAATTCTTCCTTACTGATATCGGTTAAAGCAAAAAAAGCACCCATCCTCAAACCGCTTTCAAACCTTCTATGGAAATCAATATTAACTCCTGAATCTCCAGCTAAAAATTTTCCTCCTTTCACAGCAACAGTGATTCTAGAATAGGGCTCATGGTAATATAAATTAATATGCCCAGTAGTTGTCTCATAATCTAAGAAACTAAATTGCATATCATAGTCTCGTTGTTTAACAGACCATATTTCAGCTCCAACTGCAAAAGAATGATGCATAGGGCGCCATAAGATTTCTCCACCAATACCTCCAAACATTTCTTCAAGTATGCCCATTGAAATTTTTGTATAGATTTCAGGATAAGGATTTTTATAATAATTTAACTGCATTCTTCTTATACCAAAGTTTTTAGTTGCTTGAAGGTACTCAACAATATCAGTTCTCACATGGGGTAAAACACTATCAGAAGCCAGTTTTAATTCATCAAGATTGTTATATACACCGACCGAAGCATGACTTATCAAGCTAAAATTTCTTAAAAATTGCAATTCAGAAGAAAATGCAATCCTAAGATCTCCAAAATAAAAACCATCTGGACCTCCAATCTGAGATCTTAAATCTGGTTCTATACTCCAGAAATGATTAGGATATTCAAGGGGAGGATTAAAATCATAACCATTCTTATTATAACTACCTGAGTTAATAGTAATTCCCTTTGTAGTTAAGTTATAAATTTTATCTTTTTCATATTTATCTACTAAATCTCTATCAATCTCAATACTATTCATTAACATGCCAGCATTTATATTTTCTAAACGAAACTTATTTATATCGTCTGGTACAATTTCATTTAGAGCTCTAGCAGCTCTGCCGAGAGCCCTACCGTGACTCATATACTTATTTTGAGCATATAAAACGGTTAATGTCTCCTCTTCTTTATGCATTTTTTGTAAATATATTTTTTGATCTTTAAGAGCATTCATTGCAACAGCTAACAGAAGCTCATCACTGGCTGAAGCAAGCTCCTTGTAGATATCATTGTCTTTAATGGGGATATATGGATCCTTTTTTTGTACTATAGTATTTTTTTTACCAAAGCTACCCTTTAAAGTAACTCCAAAACTAATGGTGTTTCCTTTAGTAAAAGATCCAAAAAAATTAACATGATTATTTAATGGAAAGGTAAGCCCAGCGTTTATTCTAGATTGACTTTGTTTGACGGAGTCAAAGGCAAAAGCAAAAGATTCTCTGCCAAATGGAAATCCTTCCTCAGTATAGTCTGTCCCATCATATTCAATTTTTATTTTCAGTCCTTTGGCATTTGGTATAGGTATTTCAACACCAGCAAATACCCCCATTGGGCCACTAAAATATCTGCCTGGACTAAAATCACCGCCTTGCGTATCTTCAATAAAAGTTCTTTCTTTAAAACTTTGATCAATCTTAGTGAGCGGATTTTCAAAATTATTATGAGATAAGTCACCCCATCCTAGTCCGAAACTTAAATCTATTGTACTAACATGTCTTGAGAGGAAGAAATTTAGCGGAACATCTATATATTTAGAAGCAACTATATATTCTGCTGCAAATGTCCCAGTTCCAGCAATATCTCTGATACCAAGAGCAATACTTGGCAAAAGATTTGTCTCTTTAAGTAGTCTAAATTTAACATCAAAACCCTTGTCTTTATATGTTTGAGTTCCACTGAAAGCTTTTACGTTACTATACAATGCATTATTTACATCTGTATATTGCCATGATGCTTCCATCCAACTGAATGGATAGCCAATAATTGCTCCTCTAGTATAAGGATCGTGTTCTGACCAATTTATAGCTAATGTGCCCGCCTCATAGAATCTTGCTGATGGCATTCTTATGAGCCCAAGAGCTCCATAATCATTATAAGTTGGAGATGAATATGGGTAGATATAATCATCAACACTTGATAATGTTTTAGTGCTCGTAAAAGCAATCGCAAATATTAATAAAATTTTTTTCATTAAATCAAAGCTTTATCTTGCTTGACTAAAATTAATAAAAATTTAAAAAAGCTTTCTATTAATCATCTATGCTATTTAGAGACGCGAGAGTAATAGCTAAGCTGCTTAATATTGGTGCTATTGAAGCTGCATATCTTACTCCATCAACTTTAGCGATGTCTCTTGGCGCATATATTACTGAGCCAGGATATATATTAACTTTATTACTAGCAAAAAATCCTTTCTTATAAAGCCTAGATGATCCAGAAGGATCAATAACTATTAACTCTTTTTGGGCAGAGTCATTAAGTCCTCCAGCCATTTTTATATAGTCTCTTATGCTTAAATCTGGATCAAATCCTATATTTACTGGCTTTTTAAAATCTCCAAATAAATAAACCACCTTTTGAAGTGGAGGAATTACAATTCTATCTTTATCATCTAATATAATATCAAGAGACGGATTTTTTGATAGTTCGTTTAAATGAAATTCTGTAATAACCCTTCCCGTGCTCTGTCTGGATCTTAATTCTTCAGTAAGAAGAGCGATTACATCTGGTGAAGCAGAAATACCTGGCTGTGCAATATTAGATATTATAAAGTTGATAGTATCAAAATAGCTTAATTGGGCAAATTGTTGCTCAACATCTAAGGCTTGCTGCCTGAATAAGGCTCCTCCAAACTCATAAGCGTTATGTTTATAGCCGCCAGCTCTTTTAATGATTGAGCTCAATCTTTCATTTTCACTAATGAAGTACTTACCTGGTCTCTCAACAAACCCTTCAATTACAACCTGTTTGGCTGGTTCCAAAATATTTGCATAGGAAGGGACCAAAACTACATCTCTAGGCTGCATTTCAAAAGAATCAATATTATTTACGGAAACATCAATAATTTCTTTTGATTCTAATTGATTTCTCTGAACAAAAATCATATCGTGGCCTGCAAATGCAGTAGAAAAACCTCCAGCATAATTTACAAGATCTTTTGCTGACTCACCAGGTAGTAATTCAAAGATAGCCTCTGTATTGACACCACCAGAAACAGGTATACTTGTACTAATTGGATGAACTAAAAGAACATCTCCTGAACGCAAGCTATTTTCAAAACTGATATTACCGTTAACAAATATTTCATAGAGATCAATCATTTGAATAGTTTCACCACTCCTCTTGTGCTCTATTTTTCGGTACGACCCATTTTCAGAAAGTCCTCCTGCAGCATTTATTGCTGTAAGGACATTAGAACCACCGCTTAATGTAAATATTCCTGGGCTCAAAATCCCCCCAATCATAACAACTTGAATATCTCTTAACTTAGATAAAGTTATGAAGCTTGTTACCCCTGGAGAAGTTTGATTTAAATACTCTTCAACTGCACTTTCAACTTCATCAAGTGTCATGCCTGCAACTCTCAGTTTTCCAATTTTGGATAAAAGAATAGTTCCATCTCTTTGAACCATCTGAGGCTTATCATTTGAAACACCGGATGAGCCTCCACCAGTTAACATTATTGTTAGAGTATCGCCAACATCAACTACATATTCACCTGCGGCGCTGGGAACATTAACTGGCATAAAAGATGATTGAATGGTGCTAAAGAAACTATCGCCAAACCTTTTTAAACCTACTTCATTTGATTTGTCTGATCTTGAGAGCCTGCTCTCAATTGTCTTTAATTCATATCTTATCTTTTCTAGAACATCTTTAGTTTTATCAAACTCCGTATCTGCACGAAATAATTTTTCTAATTCCTCTTCTTTTTTTACTGCATTATTAAGAGTGAGTTCCTCTCGAACAGACGGTGGTAAGCCTTCAAGAAACTCAGTAGTTAATGGGTTTGAGGCCTGTGAAAACGACTCAAAAGAAAAAATAATCAAAAATAATAAAATTGAGCTTCGAAAAAAAACTTTGATACTGCCCATGTTTAACTCCTAAAAAAACTTATAGTGAATTATATATTAATTTTTCTATATCAGTCTTCGTGAACAAAAAACAAACTTAAATTCATCTTTATTAATTGACCTCTTAAAACAAAATTTTTCAATTTAATTTAAGTTTTAAAAAATTATTTAGATAAACTTTTCTTATATTCTTTAAATGATTGAGCCTCAGCATCTCTTTTTGAAAGAGTAATTTCAATATCATCTGGCCATTGAATTCCCAATTCAGGATCATTCCAAAAAATTGAACCTTCGTCATTTGGATCATAGTAATCTGTACATTTGTATTGAAAGTCTGCAATATCAGAAATAACTAAAAATCCATGAGCAAACCCTGGTGGAATCCATAGTTGATGAAAATTCGTATCTGATAACTCAAATATTTCTGAATTTCCAAAAGTGCTTGAATCAATCCTGAGATCTACTGCAACATCCAGAACTTTTCCTTGTGTAACTCTAACAAGCTTACCTTGAGGTTTCTTAATTTGAAAATGAAGGCCGCGCAAAACTCCATTAGATGACCTAGAGTGGTTATCTTGTACAAACAAATTATCTATTCCCAATTCATTTTTATATCGCTCAAGTTGAAAATCTTCTAAAAAAAATCCCCTTTGGTCAGAAAAGACTTTAGGTTCTATGAGGAAGCAATCATTTAAAGATGTTTGAATTATTTTCATTTGTTGTTTTTAAGGAAATTTGCTAAATAATTTCCATAAGATGAATTTTTAAATTTTGCCGCTTGTTTTTCTAATTCTTTAGCTGAAATCCATTTTTTACTATAAGCAATTTCTTCTAGGCAAGCTATTTTTAATCCCTGCCTTTGTTCAACCATTTGAACAAATCTTCCTGCCTCTAGTAAAGAGTCTGGAGTACCTGTATCCAACCATGCAAACCCTCTCCCAAGAACAATTGCATCCAATGAACTCCTACTTAGGTAAATTGAATTTACATCAGTAATTTCAAGCTCGCCACGTTGTGAAGGTTCTAGTTCTGATGCTATATCAACTACAGAATTATCGTAAAAGTATAGCCCTGTTATTGCAAAATTTGATTTTGGCTTAGATGGTTTTTCCTCGAGACTTATGATCTTTCCTTTATTATCTAATTCCATTACTCCAAATCTCTCTGGATCTTGAACATAATATCCAAATATAGTTGCTCCTTCATTTTTATTTGAAGCAGAAATAAGTGAATCTGAAAAATTTGGTCCAAAAAATACATTATCTCCCAAAACCAATGAAACATTATCATGACCTATAAAATCTTTTCCTAATAAAAACGCCTGCGCCAATCCATCAGGTGTCGGCTGTTCTTCATAAGAAATATCTAGTCCAAATTGTGAGCCGTCTCCCAAAAGTTGGTGATACATAGGTAAATCTTGAGGAGTTGATATGATCAATATATCTCTTATGCCTGATAGCATGTGTACTGAAAGCGGATAATAAATCATAGGCTTGTCATATATTGGCAAAAGTTGCTTCGAGGTGCTTATTGTAATTGGATGAAGTCTTGAACCAGCACCACCTGCTAAAATAATTCCTTTATACTTTCTTTTATTCATAGTTATTGTTTATTTGAAAGGTTCACGAAATTGTGCCAATTCTATCAAGTTTATAATCGCCTGAAAGAACTCTTTTGCACCATTTATTATTTTCCAAGTACCAAGACACTGTCTTCCTTAAACCAGATTCAAATGTCTCAATCGGAGTCCAGCCAAGATCTTTAGTTATTTTAGATGCGTCAATTGCATACCTTTTGTCATGACCAGGTCTATCTGAAACAAATTGAATTAAATCTCTGAAAAAAGAAATATTCTTTGGCTTTGTTATAACTAACTCTTCTAGTAAATTACAAATAGATTCAACAACTTCTATATTTGTTTTTTCATTATTGCCCCCAATATTATACGTTTCTCCTACTACTCCCTGAGAGAGCACAATGCTTAATGCCCTAGCATGATCATCAACGAAGAGCCAGTCCCTAATTTGATTTCCATCGCCATATACTGAAATTGTTTTTCCATTTAAAGCACTCAAGATAGTATTAGGAATTAATTTTTCTGGAAAATGATATGGTCCATAATTATTTGAGCAATTGGTGATAAGGTAAGGAATCTTAAAAGTTCTTCCCCAAGCTCTTACAAGGTGGTCTGAGCTAGCCTTGGAGGCAGCATATGGTGAACTAGGTAAATATGGATTGTATTCGGTAAATGGTTTTTCCTTGGCCTCCAAATCTCCATAAACCTCATCAGTGGAAACATGATGAAAACGAAAATTTTCTAATCTATCTGAGGGTAAAGATTTTAAAAAAAGTCTGGATGTTTCCAATAAGTTGTATGTACCTATTATGTTTGTATGTATAAATAAACTAGGATCATCTATTGAACGATCAACATGACTTTCAGCAGCAAGGTGAATAATAGAATCAGGTTGATAATCAAATATTGCTTCTTTAACTTTCTGAAGATTACAGATATCAATATTTTGGAAATTGTAATTTGATGAAAAGCTTATTTCGTCAAGTGAGTCTAAATTACCAGCATATGTAAGGCTATCAATATTTAAAATATCATTGGCAGTGTTGTTAATTTGATGCCGAATAAAGGCACTTCCAATAAAACCAGCTCCTCCTGTTACTAAATATTTCATTTTTCTATTTGCCTTAGTACATTAATTGAGTAAAGTTATTGATTTGCAAGTAATAGATTATATATTTCAAGATGTTTAGTAATCACTATATTCTCATCAAATTTTTCTTCAGCCATAATCCTACCTTCATTCCCCATTGTTCTGCGCCATTCCTTATTAGAGACTAGTTTTTCAATTGCATTTGCAAGCGCATATGAGTCTTTTACTGGAACTAATAATCCAGTTATTTCATTATATATTGCATCTCTGCAGCCAGGAACATCTGTTGTTACAACAGCTCTTCCACATGCAGCTGCTTCAATTAAAATCTTTGGGAAGCCCTCTCTATATGAAGGAAGAACAACAATTGATGCCAATGGAAGAACTTCATGCATATCATCTCTATGACCCCAGCAATCAATGATTCCTTCTTCTCTCCACTCTTTAATTTGGGAATAATGTATACTTGACGGATTCTCCAAATCTGGCTCTCCAACCAATATAAAATTTGCAGTAACATTTTTTTCTTTTAGAATTTTTGCAGCCTTTGAAAACTCAATTACCCCTTTATCAATTAACAGCCTTGAAGCCATCATTATATTTGGAATTTCATTTGTGTCTTTTATAAATTTAAATTTTTCCAATGGAACACCTGAACCACTTATCATAGAAAAAGTATCTTTATTTAGCCCAGTTATATCTCTAATTATCTGAAGATCATTATCGTTTTGACATATAATTCTAAGATTGTGATGGTTTAAGGAAAATTGATATAGTCTTTTAATAAGGACCCTTCTTACAGACGCAATCAAGCCATTATTTATGAATATATATCCCAGGCCAGAGATTGCAGCAATAACTCCCTTAACATTCGCTATCCTAGCAGCTATGCCTCCTAGAATAATTGGTTTAATTGTTACTAGATGAACTAATTGTGGCCTGATTCTTTTAAAAATCTGTATAAGTTGTATTAGTGTTTTTAAACTTTTAAAAAAACTAAAATCGCCTCGAGAAATGTCCAGATTGTGTAAAATTAATCCGTAACTTTTAATTTCTTCTGCCTTATCAGTAATTTTGGTTGCTATATGAACTTCATAACCCTCATTTAAGGCTTTTATTGCAATGGGTAGTCGATGTGAAAGAAAAAACCAATCAACATTTATAACAAATAAAATTTTACCCTTTTTCATGAAATTCTTTATACCAACTCTGAAATATTAAGACATTCCAAAGAAAATGCTCCCAGTTATATTTACTTGATTGATGTTGCTGCCAGCACTGATATATCTTTGCATAATCAAAAAAACCTTGTTTTTTTAGAGTTTCTTCACTTAATAAATCTGAAGCCCATTCTTTTAGACTAGTTCTGAGCCACTCTCCAATTGGAACAGCAAAGCCAACCTTTGGTCGTTCAATCAAATGCCTTGGAACATTTCTATATAAAACCTCTCTTAGCAGCCATTTTGAAGTGTTACTTCTCAATTTATATTTTTTAGGCAGATTATATGCAAACTCTACTAATTTATGATTTAACATTGGAGCTCTTGTTTCAAGTGATACTCCCATAGATGCTCTATCTACTTTTACTAGTATGTCATCAGGCAAATATGTCAGTAAGTCCATAGACATCATTAAAGATATGTCATCTAGATGCAAAAAAGAACTTAAGCTGGAATCAAAGAAGGTATTTGATTCGTTACCATGAATTACTATTGAATCTGGGTTCTTATATGAGGATACTAAATTAGTATATAAATCACTTATATTTGAACTCTCTAATACTTGAGATCCTTTGTATAGCTTATCGCTTAAATTTGAATATGATTTGTTGCTATTAAAAAAAGAATAGAATTTTTCAATATTAGATGGTTTAACTTTAAGTATTCCAGAAGAAATCAGTTTTCTTATTGGTAAAGGGATTTTCTGTAATTTTTTCCAATACTGATCTGTAATTTTATATCGGTTATATCCACAAAAAAGTTCATCTCCTCCATCGCCAGATAAAGCTACTGTTACATCTTGTTTTGCAAATTTAGATATTAAATATGTCGGGATCTGTGAAGAATCACCAAATGGTTCATCATATATATTGGCCAAGCTAGGTATTACATTTATCAAATCTTGTGAATCAATATATATATCTGAATGATCTGTTTTAAGATGCTCTGCAACTGCTCTAGCATGATCAGCTTCATTAAAATCCTTTTCTTTAAATCCAACCGTAAAGGTTCTAATTCTTTGAGTCGAATTTAGTTGCATCATAGAAACTATTGTTGATGAATCAATTCCACCCGATAAAAATGCTCCAATTGGTACATCTGAAATCATTTGTTCCTTTACAGCTCCATTAAGCATTCTCTCTAAACAATCAATAGCTTCACAATCATTAGAATATATTTCGGATTCTTGGATTTTTTTTGAATTCTCTTTCGGAGACCAATACCTAGTAAGCAAAGGTGTCTTATTTTTAAATGATATTCTGGCAAAATGCGCTGGAAGTAATTTAAAAATATCCTTATATATAGAATGAGGCGCTGGTATATAACTGTGGCGCAGAAAAGATGAGATTGCATTTCTATTTATTTGTTTCTTAAATACAGGATGCTGATGAAAAGCCTTTAATTCAGAACCAAAGAAAAAAGTTGCATTCTCATCATTTCCTTGCCATCCATAATATAAAGGCTTTTCACCCAAACGATCACGCCCTAGTGTTAGTAATTTATTTTTGTTGCACCAAACTGCAAAACTAAACATGCCTGAACACTTTCTTATAGTGTCATCAATTCCCCATAGATCAAAACAAGCGAGTAATGTTTCAGTGTCAGAATTGCTTTTCCAAGGATAGTTTGATTGAATATTTTCAACTTGTTTTCTTAGCTTAAAATGATTATAAATTTCTCCATTAAATACAATCACATACTGACCTGAAGCAGAAATCATTGGTTGATTGCCCTTCTCAGATGTATCTTGAATTGCTAGTCTTCTAAAACCCAATGTAATTCCATCCACATGACTATGCCAAAAACCATAGCTATCTGGTCCTCGATGAACTAATGCATCACTCATTTTCCTAATGGTTTCTAGAGAAGTCCCTTGATTTTTATTATTTGGTAAAGATAAATAACCTACAAATCCACACATCAGACTTTTTTATATTTATAAAATTTTTTGTTAATTTTGTGTGATCGAAGTTTTGGATCAAGAAAACAAATACCTATGATCATTAAAATACCCATGGCAGGAATGTGATGTCTAACTGCAGATCCCCAATTTACTGTTCCTAGCGCCCATAAAATCTCTAATGCAAAAAACATAAGAATTGAATAAACTAGAACTGTTTTTAAATCGCTTTTGACTGTGAAAAAATTTTTTAGCGCAAAAATTATCAATATTAAACGAAAAATATTTTCAAAAAATAATGCTAGATCTAAGGCAGTTGCAATCTTCCATGGCATTGGCTCTAATAAATATTGGAATAAACTTATAGGAATGAAAATAATTAATCCTAATAAACCCTCTATTTCAGGCTGATAACTATACATTGCTCTCGTTTCATTATGTCCTGATTGATATGTTTGAACAGCTGCAGCAAGACCATCTTCAAAATCAAATGGAACTATTTGGTCAAATAGATTTATACCTAAATATAAAAAAATGCTTAGTATGGGAATGTAAAATAGAATTAGTTCCATTGAAAAAATTTTTCCACCTTTTATGGAAGTAAAATATAAAGTTATCAATGCTCCTAAAATCCCATACAAAACTAAACCAAAATGAAGAGCTCCCATGCAAAAAGATGAAAGCAAAATTAAAAACCAAAATTTTTGATTGCTCTCAAGTAAAATTTTTAAAGATGAAAAAAATAATAAATTAACGAAAAGTAGTTGATATACCTCTCTTAATGTAACGCTAGTAAATAGAATAGACGATGGTATCAATGCATATAGAATTAATGCACGATTTCTATATTTTTGCTGAACTCCAATAAGTTTGATTGATTGATTTAGAATTAATGCTGAGGCAAGCCAAGCTAAACAAGATAGAATACTGCCTAAAAAAATGGAGTTTAAAGTTGTTATAAAATAGATAATTCCTAAGAAATACGAGTATATCCAGCCTATATTAAATTTCGTGTCAAAAACTCCAAATCTTGAAACTTCTACAGCTATATCATGAAAAAGTAGTGCATCACCGTCCGCTCCGATGCTTGGACCAAAAAAACCATTCCAAATTGCAATAATCAGACGTAAGAAAAAGCCTAAGAGAATATATTTCATTTATTTTCAACTATTTTCTTATTAAGAATTTTTATATGTTTATCGATTATTATTTATCAAGATAGCCTTGATAATATAGATGTATATATTCTTCCAAACAAATTTTCCAGTCCCTCATTATGTTAACATTTCTTAAATTTAATTTTGAATCTATAAGTCTTTCTGATGGAGGACGTTCAGCAAAATACTCCTCGATAAAATGGGATGACTCAACTGGAGTAAGTTTTATTGATTCAGTTAAGTTTAAAACTTTTAGCAATTCTTCAGCTACCTCTAACCTTCCAGTAATACCTTCACAAACCATATTATATAAACCCCAAAGTTCTTTTTCTAAAAGCAATTTTACATTTTTCGCAAAATCATGAGTGTAGGTCGGAGTTCCTAATTTATCCTTTACAATAAATAGTTCTTGAGCTCCATTTTTTAACTGACTCATTATTTTTTGAACAAATTTTTTATCTTTATTAGGTCCTGAACCCATCATCCATCCTGCTCTGCAAATTAAATATTTGACAGCATTATTCTGCACGAACAATTCTCCAGCATACTTACTTCTAGCATAATGACCTAATGGATTTGGTAAATCCCAATCATCATATGTATCCTGCTTTCCATCAAATATTCCTGCGGTAGAGATATACAAAATCGGTATATCTAATCCATTAGCAATAAAAACTGCGTTTTCAACTGATAATGTATTCGTAATATATGTTTCATTCTTATGCTTTTCACAATACTCTAAATCTGTAAAAGCTCCTAAATGAAAAAGATAATCTGGTTTAAATTCATTGACATCTTCTATATATGCATCTCTATCAGTAAAGTCTAAAAATTCTAGCCATGGCTCATTAATATCTATATCAGTGCACTTTAATTGATATTGTTCTCGAAAGATCTTATAAAATGCCTCACCAAGCATTCCTCCAGCACCTGCCATATAGATCTTTTTCATTTCACTCATTAACTTTCTCCAATAAGGTCATTAATAATTTTTAGATATGACTTACCAATTACTTCAGTTGAATATCTTATAAGAATTGTTTCTCTTGCATTCTTTCCTAATTTTTCTCTTAGTTGAGGCCGAAGAATTAATGCTTCCAGAGCTGTAATCCAATCATCTTTACTTTTAACTAATATCCCATTCTCCATATGCTTAATTATTTTTGGCGTAGTGCCAACATCAGTTGCAACAGTTGGCAATCCGAAAGCCATATATTGTAATGCTTTTAAACCGCTTTTGCCTAAAACCCAATCATTTATTGGTAGTGGATATACTCCTATATCTATACCTTGAAGATCAATAACTTCATTTTCCTTAGTCCACTGAATAACCTCAAGATCAATACCGGGCAATGAGTATTCAAAATTTCCAATAATTCTTAATTTAAATTTAATCTTTTTGGATAATTCAAAAAAGACTGGAGTAAGCAAATCTAAGTATTCTTTGGAGCTAAACGTACCTGTCCATCCAATAATTGGGACGCTTTTATTTTCGTATTTATTCACAGGAATAAATCTATTTACATCAATAGACGAAGAGATGAATGTTGATAATTTTTTTTCATTAAGTTCAATGGCATAGTCATTTAAAAAAGGAGAGCTGGTAATGACATGATCAGCTTTTTTAATTAAATATCTAGTTTTTCCTTGACCACGAAGAAAGCGTGTTAATGGATTTAATGAGCTGGTTTGCTCCATCAAAACATTATCTTCAATATCATATATTACTTTGTGACTTAATATTCGTAATAATCGTTCATAAAAAGAAGAGCCAAAAGGAGTTCCCCACATAAATACATATACAAGATCTGACTGTTTAAAAAAAAATAAGTCAAAGAATCTTCTTAAATAGCCCCTGCAAACTCCAAGAAATTTTTTTAAATTATTACCCTTTGTATAGACTACTTTCCATAATTCAGCATCCATAAATGAAGAAACATGAATTTCATAGCCATTTTTTTTCCAAGACGAGAAGTACTGTTCATACTTTAAACGTTGGCCTGCTGCTACTCCTTGAGGAAAAGGACAAACAACATAGATTTTTTTTTGATCTAAGTTCTGAGGCACGCAATACTCATTAAGCTTTGATGCCAACTACACACCATCTTGGTTCAGAATTATTAAAAATAATATCTTTAAATCCTGCATCATCCATTAATTTTTTAATTTCATTTTGAGTAAATCTTTGCTCTAAAGGAGTACCAAAACGATCTCTGGAATCTGTTCTCATGGTATAAAAAGAACAGTTTCTGTAAAAACTTAGAGGAACTCCAGAAACATCTATTTTGCACTTATCAAGTATTAATGAAATTTTTGCTAGCGGAAAATATATTATGAGGGCAATTAAATCTGTAATTAGGTGCTTTAGGGTAGACGGAAGCCTACAAATAATTTTCCTTAAAAAATTTGAACATCTCCAAAGAAGTTTATAAAGCACAGATTGATTTTCTAAAGCATAGTATAAGTACATTAAAAAAGGTGCTCCTGATTTTAGCATTGCAGAACATTCTTTGATTGCAGCACCAGTATCTGGAACATGATGAAGAACACCCAATGAGTATCCAAAATCTTGACTATTGTTTGGTAAAGAAAATTCGTCAACAGATTTTTTGTGAAAGGTAATGTTTCGTTTATCTGACAATGACACCTTAGCAATTTCTATTGCATTGGACGGGTCTATACAATGAAGATGTCCAACTTTATCACAAATAAATTTTGCCCATCTTCCAGAACCGCAGCCTAAATCAAAGCCAGAGGCATTTTCTGGCAAGGATTCAAAAGGAAAGATTTTAAAATATTGATTAAAGATTCTTTGAGCTTCGTCAAATGGAAGATGTGACTGGTCAAATCTACCCCACTCATCTCCAAAACTCTCAACTGTTGCTTTGTCTAAATTTTTTTTCATAGATTAGAGTAAACTATTATAAATTTTTGAATAGCTGGCTATCCCGTTACTTAAGGAAAAATTTAGTGAGGCAGTTTCTCTGCATTTAATCATTATATCCTTTTGCTGAGTTAATTCGATTAATCCTTTAATTCCCTTTCTAATTGAATCTTTATTTAGCTCATGAATTATAATTCCTGCACCACCCAAGCGTAAAATATCACCCATATCTCCTACCCCATCATTAGTAAGACATGGAATACCAGAAGCAAGAAATTCGCCCAACTTTGTCGGCGCTGAGGCTTGTTTTGAAAATAAAGGTTTTAAAAAAAATACTGATGCATCCATTTTATGAATTAAGGTAGGTATCTCCTCGGGTTTTGCCTCCAAAATCTCAATTGAAGATAATGGTATATTGAAACTTATCAATGATTCTCGAATAAATTTATGCTCGCCTTTATTAACTATTAAGATTTTTGCATCAGGCTCAATGTCTAATAGAATTTTGAATGCTTGGACTGTTTCCTGAAAAAGATACCATGTTCCAACTGTTCCTAAATATCCAAGGGTAAATTTAGATCTTGGATTAGTGACCTGCTTTAATGTAAATTTTTCTAGGTCAACGCAAGTAGAAATTACAGAAATGCTTAAACAACTCGGAGTTACATAAGGAAATTTTTTAATCTCACTGACGGCAGCATTTGTAAGAGAAATAATGTGATCAGCATTTTCAATAAAAGATTTTTCAAGTGATTTGGTTATCTTAAAAACCAAACTTTTGCGATTCCAAATATTTCCATCAACCCTCTCATCAGCCCAAAAACCTCGCATATCAAATATAAATTTGATGCCAAAAAATTTTTTAAAAAACAAAGCTATCAAAGCTGGGGGATAGCTTCTTGCATGAATTACCTTTATTTTATGATTCCAAATCAAGTAAGAACAATGAATGATTCCAGCCAATAAATCATATGATGTAGCTAGCATGCTAGGAGTCTTATGATATCTCCTAATAATCCATTTAATTGAAGTTTTAGATATTCTATCTTGCATTGAATGAAGCAACTTATGATTATTAAGATCAGCAGACTTCTCAAAGCTCATTAAAATAATATCAAAGTCTTTTGCAAGCCGTTCTTGATAAGCTAAAACTTGAGACTGCCCAAGGGGCTCTAAAACACCATCATAAGTGATATATAAAATGCTCATTGTTCTTTTATCAAAATTAAAATGCGTATATGTATATTTAAATTATTACTTTTTAACTAAAATAAATGCCCTATGCGCCGACCATTTTTTGTGCCCTATTGTATATATGGGTAAAAATTTACTAACAATACTAAGGAACCTAATAAAAAAATTAATTGTAGGCCTTAAAAGGCTTTTTCCTTTGAACCAGTATCCTGCATTAAATAATATAGGTGGGCCCCAATGATAAATCGAATGGACTTCAAACCCAGAGTCCTCTGCCAGTTCATGAATATACTCATCAGAATGAAATATGTGCGTATTAAAGTCATCCTCATCATACTTTTTCCATAAAGATGTTCCTATAGCATCCATATTCGGCATAGTAAAAAATGTTGCGCCAGATTTATTAAGTAACTTATATGAAAGATTGAAAATTTCTATTGGATTCTTGAAGTGCTCTATTAATCCCCAATGAACAATATAATCAAATTTTTTTTCACCAAAGTCGTAGTCAAAAATATCGCCTAGATGTGTATCTATATTGCAGTTATTGATGTCAAATAATTTATTGGAATATTTCAGACCAACTTTGCTATAGTCAATAATGCTAGCACTTATTGATCTAAACTTTGCTAGAGAGCATAGATAAAACGAGCAAGCGCCCCCTAACTCTAGAGTGGAAGAGCCCTTTTTTAGAGAAAAATTTTTCTCTAGAGTTTTAAGAAAAGCGCCATTTTCTCCAAGTATTTGATCGTTTGGACTTATGCTCGAAGGAAGAAAATTCTCCCAGTTTCGATCCCAATCAGCCTCAGATGTTAGTTCATTATTATTGTTCATTAACTGCTAATTTTAACTTAATTTTGTCATTAAGATATAAAAGCGTCGAAACTGGGATTAATAAAATTGCAAAAATCTTAATCGAAGTTAAGGATATTTCACTTAAAGAATCGCGAGTAGAAATATTCGAATGAAAAGTGAATCTCATGAAATTAATAATTGTTTTAATGAAAAAAATAGGCGTTAGTTTGAGCTTTTGTGCACGTCTATTTAAATCTTGCAGCTTTTCATATCTCATGCCTATTGGATACCTTATTCTATCTTGAGCATGAAGACTATTTGAGAAGCTTTCATGTTTTGTATGATAGATTCTTAAGTTTTCATTAAAAAAATAAGTTTTGTATTGATCAGAGATATTCATTAGTAAAACATTCTCTGGAACATATTTGTCTACTGTTGAAAAATTTTGTTTCAGCATAATTTCTGTTTTATAGCAGAAACATTTCTCTCCTTTAATACCAAAATTATGATACATGTTGAAAAAATCAGTTATCACTGGCGGCTCTGGTAGCTCATCATGAACAAATAAACCTTGTTCGTCTTGACAATTTGACATCATTCCAACCAATTCATTTTTTTTATCAGACGGTATATTTTTCCAAACTTCATGAAACCTTTGTAAAGCAGATGGAACTAATTCATCATCATGCCCTAGAAATATAAAAAATTTTCCCTTTGCTATAGTAACCGCAAGATTGCAGTTATAAGCAAGCATCTTATTTGAATTATTTTTAACAAGATTAATTTGTATCTTTGATTCTTGTTTTAACTTATTTAAAATATTGGGCGTTGAATCAGATGAACAATCATCAATTACCAGCCACTCAAAATCCTTAAATACTTGATTCTTAAGGCTTTCATAGGTTCTTTTGATGAATTTTTCGCTATTGTAACAAGGAGAAAAAACCGTAAATTCGTATTCTTTATTCATGATCTCTAATTGCCGAGAATAACTTTATCACACGCCCATTTTCAGGATAATTGTTGATATAGCTTATTTGTTTGTATTCTTTAGGAAGGATAGATTCCCATTTATGGAGACAAAAATAATTTTCATCTGTGAGCTCATCAACAATTATATTCTGAATATTATTTTGATTTAAAATGTTATCAAACCATATCTTTACTTGCTCAGTTTCAAAATCATGAAGAAAATTAACCGCAATTAAATAATCAATATTCATGTCCAAAACATCATCAAATGAGCCGTTAACAAACTTTATTCCTTTTAAGCAAAATTTAATCCTGGCAGCTTTTAGAACTTGCTGTGAGGTATCAAACCCATAGCGATTTTGACATTTAATTCTTGCAAGGCTTTCTCCAAGGCCACAACCCAACTCAACGACCGTGCCTTCTTTTCCAATAAATTTATTTATGTGCTCAACCAGATCAAGACAATAGGGTCTTGAAGCCAAGGGACTTAAATGCCAAGGGTTAAACTTAAAGATTTTTAGTAAAATCAAATTTACTAGATACTTTGGACCATTAATAATTATAAAAATTAGTCTGGTTAGCAATTTATTCACTCAAATTTATATTGATATATTATTCAGACACTCAATAACATATTTATACTGTTCCTCTAAAAGATGAGGGCCAATAGGAAGACTGAGAATATTTTGAGCTAACTGCTCAGTTATTGGTAGGCTTATGTTCGAATATAATGTTTTACTATATGGATCCTGTAAATGAGGTGGAATAGGATAATGAATTATAGTCTCAATGCCATTTTCAGTTAAATGATTCTGTATCTTACTTCGATGATTTAAATTGATTACATAAAGATGCCATACTGGTTCAACCCAATCAGGAACATATGGAATTTTTAAATCACGGTTACTCTTAAAAGCTGAGGAGTAAATTGAAGCTATATTTTTTCTTCTATCAATCCAAGAATCTAAAAATTTAAGTTTCACTTTTAAAATTGCAGCCTGAACAGGATCAAGGCGACTATTCATCCCGATGAAATCATGAATATACTTTTTATTGGATCCGTAATTGCTTAAAGATCTAATTTTATTTGCTAATGCTTCATTATTTGTTGAAATCGCACCTGCATCTCCAAAAGCTCCTAGATTTTTTCCAGGATAAAAACTCCAACAAACTAGGTCACCATGACCACCAATTCTCTTTTCTTTATATTTAGAGCCTATTGCCTGAGCAGCATCCTCGACAATAAATAAATTGTGCTGTTTTGCAAGCAGTAATATTGGGTCAAGGTCTGCAGGCTGGCCAAATAAATGAACTGGAATAATTGCCTTCGTTTTTGGAGTAATTGCTTTATGAATTTTTTCGACATCTATATTATATGTTAGAGGATTTGGTTCTACCGGAATTGGAATGGCCCCAACTTCAGAGACCGCTAACCATGTTGCAATAAATGTGTTTGATGGAACTATTACTTCATCTCCCGTTCCTATATCTAAAGACTTTAATGAAAGCACTAATGCGTCTAATCCATTAGCCACACCTATTGTAAATTTAGAGCCACAATAATTTGAGAATTCGTCTTCAAAACTCTCAACCTCTGCCCCACCAATATACCTTCCACTATTTAGGACCCTCAAAATAGAGGAGTCTATTGCACTCTGGAGCTCAATATAGCTCGCATGCAAGTCTAAGAAGGGAACTTTCATAATTTATGACGCGTAAGAACTAATAAATTGATCGTAGTCTCTATAATAATCGTCCTCAGAATACAGGTTTGATGCCAAAACAAGACATACTGATCCAGATGAAAAATTCTTAAGTTCTCTCCATATTCCAGGACAAATATATAAACCCTCATATGGTCGGTTTAATGAAAATGTTTTTCTGGTCTTGCCATCATCTAGCTCAACATCAAAACTTCCCGCCAAAGCAATGATTAATTGATTAAGTGCTTTATGAGCATGACCGCCTCGCTCAGAGCCTCCTGGGACATCATAAAGATAATAAACTCTCTTTACTGCAAAAGGAATTTGTGATTCTTCCTCAATGAATGTTAGATTTCCTCTAGAATCTTCAATCTTAGGCAGATTCATGATCTCGCATTTATCTATCATTGGAGCTCCTTGATAAAGTTAAAAATTTCATCATCATTGTTAATAATATAGTCTATCGCAGCAAGACTAAATATATCAACCGCTTCTATCAAATCACAATTCTCAATTAGCAATTCTGCTACCAAAAACTTTCCAACAGATATAGCTATAGATTTAACGTTATGATTTATTAGGAATAAAGCCTTTTTCTTCAGCACCTAATCCATAAACAATAGTTCGTGCTTTTACGTCTTTAGTTACAACAGCGCCAGCACCAATTAATGCACTATCTCCAATTTTGATGCCAGGTAAAATGATTGCCCCAGCACCAATGGAAGCACATTTACCAATAATAGTTTTTGGATATTCTGAAAACCCCTTGTCACTGCTCCGTTGGCTTTGAGGATACATATCGTTAGTAAAGGTTACGTTCGGGCCAATAAAAACATCGTCTTCAATATAGATTGAATCGAATATATGCACACCATTCTTAATGGTAACTCTATCACCAATGACTACATCATTTTCAATATAGCAATGTGAACAAATATTACAATTACTGCCAATTTTTGCACCTGCAAGAACAACACAATATTGCCAAATTGTTGTGTAATCGCCTATTTTTTTTGACTGCACATCACTTAGAGTATGAATTTTCATCTTTTCCTCTCAATACGTCCTTTGATTCCTCTGATTTTAAAATTTTGATATCAAGGTGTAAAGCATTGTGTCGCAAAGAAGGTTACCAAGATGAGAATAACTCGCCATTAGAATTTAAGCAGACACAGATGTTTTCTTTGACTAATTTTTCAGTAAAAAGTGAGCCCGAAAACTGCAAATTCATTCTTGCCTGTTTTACATACTTCTGGCTAATGATTCATTTCCTAATATTCTTAAATAATAAATAAATTTCCAAAAGAGTAGAAAAGCGAATGTCACTCTTTTTAGCATATTTAAAAGTCTTATTAAGCAGCTTAAGATAATTTTCAACATCAAGATCAGTCTTAGTATAAGGGCTTGCATTTGGGATAACTTCTTGAGAATGAAACATCATTACCAGAACTATATATTCGTGATCGCTAAATTTATCTTTCACTGAATCTATAACTTTCTTCATTTCATTAAATGATGAAAACTTTGGTCTCAACCAAAGATGTTTGGTTCTAAGAAATTTTCTCGTTTTTATTATAGATATAGGTATTTCTAAAATTTCCCCATTATTATCATTATATATATCTTTCTCATCCGTAAAGTATGGTTGCTCAGGGGCAGCCTCATGATTGATAACTGTTCCATTAGGTCCAATCCATTTTAGGTGAGGTGTAAAGCTTGAATCAACTTTATATCCTAGTTTGATTAAAGATTTTATGGTGTTTTTATTGGCAGCATACCGTCCAGCTCGAAATACCATTGGATCAAAATTAAAGGTAGATTTAAAGAGAGAGGTTAAATTAGCTAATTTTTGAAATTCTATGGATGGAGAAAATTCAGTTTGAAATGCGTGTGAATGCAAACCATCAAAGTTATTCGCGGTCTTCATGGGCTCAATAAAATCTGCATGAAGATGTGTACCTAACTCACATTCTTCTTGTATTGACTGAAAAATACTAGCTGAATCTTTATCTTGGATAACTTCAGGAGATAAAAAATATGTTGGCTTTATTCCATAGGCCTTGAAAAGTGGCTGGAGTTTATCTGGAACTCCTTGAAGTATAGATTTAAATGATAAAGGATTAGAGTTACTCCAATCTGGAGACTTATCACATTCAGTATCGATGGTAACTGACATTAAAACCTTGGCCATAATTCTAATTCATTCCTCTATTTTTATGCATTTCTTCAAAGTAGTTAATATAATTCTTGTATATTTTATCTGAGCTATATTTCTCCTTTATTCTTTTCACCCCACCTTCAGATAATTGAATTTGCAAGTCTTTATCTTTTAAGACATGCTCTATTGTATTTGCCAAGGCTTCAGGATCTTTTGGTTCAACCAATATTCCTGAAATTTTATCTTCTATCATTTCAGGTAAACCTCCTACTTTTGTAGCGATAATAGGTGTACCTATGACCATAGCTTCTGCTGCCGCCATGGGTAAGCCCTCTGAAATAGAGGACAATACCAGCAGATCAGAAAGAAATATCTTGTTGAATAATATTTTATGGTCAACAGATTTATGTATTGAAATGCTACTTCCTAAATTAAAGCATTGAATACTTTGACTAATTTCTTCTAACAAAGGGCCTTCTCCATATATATCTAATTTTATTTTAAGCCCTCTCCTAATTAATAGGCTCATAGCAGATATCATATAATTATAGCCCTTTTCAGGTACCAACCTTCCAGCCATAATAATTTGATACTGTTCTAAATCAAGTTCTTTTGATATGGGCCCTCGTCTTGCATTCGGCACCAGAGATAATATCTTTTTTTCTGGAATGATATTATTTATTATTTCGACTGAGCTTAGCTTTAGATGACGCTTATAAGATAATGCAACAGCTTTGCTAACTGCAGTGTGGCCATCCATTGCCCTGTTTAAGACAATATCTATTCTTTTTCTCAGTTTTCTTATAACTGAATTAGCCGGATAACTTTCATATCCCATGTTATGAAATGAAACAACTCTGCATGTCTTCCATAAAAATGGTTTAGTAAGAGCACAATAAAACATAGGGAAAAAATTAATTGCATTTAATATATCGGGTTGTTCTTTATGTAATATCTTCAGCAATCGAGTTAATCCCGAAAAAATACTCCATCGGTTACGTAAGGACAAGGAGTGCGTTTTTATTCCTAAACTATTTAAGAAATCTGTAAAATCATTTGGCTCCCAAAGATAGACTATTTGTGGTTTTAAGCCTCTGCTATGAAACTCAGTTACCAAATTAATTAGAGCGTGCTCAGCACCACCTTTGGAGGAAAGGCTTTCAATCATAAATATGGTTTTCATGAGCGGCCTAGTTATCCATAAGTAAATTGAAGATTGAATTCAATCTAGTGCACCTTTGTATTACCTAGGCAGCACTCTAAAGACTTAAACTTTTTAGCATTATTACGTAAAAAGAAGTCTCCTATGTAATGAATGCAGGTTCCTAGCAATTTAAAGCTTAGAAGAAATCTTTTCAATTTAATATAAAAAAATCTTATGCGAGGAATCCTAATTTCTAAAGAGACTGCTTTTTTAATTGAGCTTTCTTCATCAAGCAAACAAGATCTCCAAAGCCTTAATTCATCATTCATATTTGCACCCATATTGGTTCGAAATATCATCTCTAGATATGTGAAGAGATAGTAATTTATATAACGTTGATCTTGTGACATCAAATCATCCGGATGAACATCATACTTTTCTAAGATGTGATAGAGGTCTTTTAGAATTAAATCTAGACCAAAATGATTAGAGTGAACTCTAATTGCTGAGTATTTATTTGTTTTATCAATCCAATCCTCATTATCTAGCATGAAATTCTTAGCTTGCTCTCCCTTAAGCATAAAGCTGGTTCCATTGCCATAGCCTGACTTGAATGATGGATATCTAAGAATTGAAAGAGACTGATCTAAGTTATGAACTTCATTTGTATTAATTAAAACTTGGTAGCTTAAAGTGTAATCAGGATTAAGTTGCATGGATGCTCTACCTGTCTTTGCTTTTATTGTCTTAATAACTGACATTGAGATAGCTGAGTTGCAATGACAAGGAATTCTAACTGAATCAAATTCAGAAGTTAATATTTTTTTCAGCAAAGAGGAAGACTTAATAACAGCTTCATGACTTGAAGGCTTACTTTTTATATAAGTTAATTCATTATCAAAAAAAGAGTCGATATCCCAATTAACGCAGTCTGGAGAATATTTATTAATATAACTCGCTAAATAATCTAAAGATCCCTCTTTTAAAACCATCTTATCAGAGAATAAAAGTAGGTATGAACCGGAGCATGAACTGATTCCTGTCTCCCAGTTATCTGCCATATTAAGGCCGCCAGTTTTTAAATTAACTAAACGCGGATCAGAAATATTTTTCAGTATAGTTTGAGTTTCTTCATCTGAACTATTATCAGCAATTATTAGCTCAAAATCTGAAAAACTCTGAGATAAAACCGAATTGATAAGATCAGCCGTTAGGCTTGGTCGATTCCTTGTTGGGATAAGCACGCTGAAAAGCGGACTCTTAGGTGAAGAAAGTATGTTTGTATTGACGGGCATTAACTAAGAATTTGCATTTGCACAGTATTTATACAAAATAGGTATTTTTTATGAAATCCTTTTTAAATACCCATTGGGCGCAACACTTATTAGAATTTTATTTTCTAAAGCTTGATCAACTTGAAACTCAGGATGATTTTCAAGGTACTTCCATGTTGCAGTTTTAGGATTGTTGCCTGGACCCCAGTCTCTATTTGGATACATGTCCTCAGGCATATCCTCAACAATGGTATCAAATACCACGCAATAACTTCCTACACTTGTAAGAGGTGCATAGAGTTCCAGCTCAGATAAGACATGATCATGAGTATGATTACTATCAAGAAAAACTAAAATATTTTTGTATTCACTGGCAATCTCTTTAACCTTACTAGCTATGTCCTCATCTATACTTGAGCCTTCAATCATCTCAATTCTAG
>Ga0181552_10000789_pt1 | contig 24455 bp, 22 predicted proteins | sample 011ome_18_FD_130583 | JGI IMG/M metagenome (GOLD analysis project Ga0181552, IMG submission 130583) | Coastal salt marsh microbial communities from the Groves Creek Marsh, Skidaway Island, Georgia - 011501BT metaG (megahit assembly) | ecosystem: Environmental > Aquatic > Marine > Intertidal...
AAAAGATACAAGGATAAAAGGCATGTCGTAGACTGGAAGAGGTTCGAAGCACTGCCATCCGGCATGAACTAGCCAATAAAAGAAAAAAGATAGAAGAAGAATTACTCTGGGGGAGACATGTTCAAAACGCTGCAGGAGAAACTGGGTCCGGGGATATTATATGCTGCGATAGCAGTTGGCGTATCACACCTGGTTTCTTCCACCACGGCCGGGGCCACGTATGGATTTGTCATGGTGGGCTACCTGGTTCTGGTCTGTCTGGTCAAATACCCGACCTTCCTGTTTGGCGCCCGCTATGCGGCCGCTACTGGTGAGACTCTCGTGGAAGGCTACACCCGCATGGGCCGGTGGGTGGTGGTGCTTTTTTTCATCATGCAGCTGTTTGAATATACCTTCGCCATATCCGGTGTTTCGGTTACCAGTGCAGCCATCCTGCGAACCGTATTTGATCTCGATACCGGGATTATCCTGGAGTTGGGTCTTGTGTTTTCCTGTATGCTAATCGTTGCTCTTGGCCGGTATGCCGTCCTGGAGGACCTGACCCGTGTTCTGGTAATTGTTTTTTCCATTGGTACGGTAATCGCTGCGGTTATTGCCGTGGGAGGTATCGACACCGGGGGAGCTTCCCTGTCTGCCGATATCACACTGGACACACCGACTGTTCTCTTCCTGATAGCCGTGGCAGGCTGGATGCCTACCGGGACTGCCGGCTCGGTGGGGCTGTCATTATGGGTCAAGGCCAAAAGCATTCGCCTGCAAAGACCGGTGAGTATCAAGGAGGCCGTCTTTGACTTTCATGTGGGCTACGGGACTGCCATTTTCCTGGCCATCTGTTTTGTGGCACTCGGCACCTATGTCATGTACATCAATGACGTGGCAGTTGAATCCAACGGCGCGGCCTTTGCCGGCCAGTTGATCAATCTGTTTACTTCCACCATGGGCGACTGGATTTACCCGATCATTGCCATTGCCTCTCTCACCGTGATGTATTCCACCCTGTTGACACTGGTGGACCTGCTGCCCCGTTCCTCAGCGGCCGCGCTGGTTGAAATATTCCCGGTTCCTGAAGAGCAGATCAGTAACCGTTTCAGCAAACTCTACATGAGCTTCATCGGCGTTGAGCTGCTGCTTGTACTTCTGGTTCTTTTTGTTTTGTTGGAAGATTTCGGCACTTTTATTGCCTGGGTGACTTCCATGGGTTTTGTGGTGGCACCGGTTTTCTCTTTCCTGAATCACAAGGCCATGTTTGGGCCCCAGGTGAAGGAGGAAGACCGGCCGGGTGACTTGCTCCGGTACTGGAGTATCAGCACCATTGTCATTCTTGCCCTGGTGGGAATCCTCTTTGTTTACATGAACTACCTGATGTAGCCGGATCTCCGGCAAGTCTTGCTGGAAATCAGGCATGGCCACCCGACGGTTCGGGCAGGCTTTTGAGCCCAGGGTAAACAGGTAAGAGCGTTAGGAAGTTTTTCGCAGGACCTGCGGGCATCTGGATAAATAACGGGGTGAATCAATGCTGGACATGCTCTCCAGGGAACGCATCATTGCCAAACCAGGCTTTAATCGCTGGAAAGTGCCGCCTGCTTCCATTGCCATTCATTTATGCATTGGCTCCGTGTATGCCTGGAGCATTTACAATCCTCCACTGACGCGTCTTTTTGGTGTGGTCACGCCGGCTTCCGGTGACTGGAGTCTGCAGGATGTGACCTGGATATTTTCCGTTGCCATAGTTTTCCTGGGACTGGCCGCTGCACTTGCCGGTCACTGGCTGGACAGGGTGGGGCCGCGACTGGTCGGGTCAGTTGCGGCAGTGCTGTGGGGTGGTGGATATCTTGTCGGCAGTTTCGGCATCCTGACCCACCAGTTATGGCTCCTGTATCTCGGCTATGGCGTTCTGGGCGGCTGTGGGCTTGGCCTGGGTTACGTATCCCCGGTAAGTACTCTCATTAAATGGTTTCCCGACCGGCGTGGCATGGCAACGGGTATGGCAATTATGGGCTTTGGCGGCGGCGCCATGATTGGCGCGCCCCTGAAGCGCTTTTTTATCCAGCGTTTTTATGAAGCTCCTGAGTATCTGGGCACTATTGACCAGGTTGCCCTTATTACGGAATCAGGCCGCCGTTTTGTTGAGCGGGCCGGTGAGCAGCTGGAAGTGGTTGTGGTTGGGGCCAACGAAGTGGCCGGCATGCTGGTGCCGGGTCCGGAAGGTGTCTATGTGGTCGGTACCGGCTCGACCGGCGTGGCTGCCACCTTCATGGTTCTGGGACTGTTATACCTCGTGGTCATGCTTATTGCCGCATTTTCCTACCGTGTTCCTGCAGATGACTGGGTACCTGAAGGATGGACGCCACCGGAGGAGGGCGCCGAAGCGAACAGGATGATTACCAGCCATAATGTGGACATCGAGCAGGCAATGAAGACGCCCCAGTTCTACCGCCTATGGATCGTACTCTGCATGAATGTGTCGGCCGGTATTGGTGTGCTTGGCGTAGCCAGTACCATGATGAGTGAGATTTTTGGTACCACCTTGCCGGGCATTGTTGATGGTGCTTTTGCCGCGGTTTATGTCAGCATGATTTCGGTGTTCAACATGGTTGGCCGGTTTTTCTGGGCAAGCTCTTCTGATTATATCGGGCGGAAAAACACTTACTGGATTTTCTTTGCCCTGGGCATAGTACTTTACTGTTCTGTTCCTTTTGCGGCCCTTCAGGTCAGTGCCAGTCCGGCAGTGGTCTGGTTGGTTCTTTTCTATGCGGCGACCATGATTATTTTTACCATGTATGGTGGAGGCTTTGCGACCATTCCCGCTTACCTGGCCGATATATTTGGTACACGCTATGTTGGAGGCATTCATGGCCGTTTGCTAACGGCCTGGAGTACAGCTGGTGTCGTTGGTCCGCTTGCCATCACCTCTCTGCGTGAGTCAGCAGTGGCAAGGGCCATTCAGAATCTCGTGAGTATCATTGATCCCGCAGACTTCCAGGCCCGCTTCGGTGCCGATGTTGAACAGCTTGACCAGTTGGTGGCAGCCCAGACAGTAACAATTGCCAGCCTTATGGAAATTGCCCCTGCGGGAACAGTGGACCCCACGTCGAGTCTTTACAACAACACCATGTACCTGATGGCCGTATTACTGCTCATCGGCCTGGTCGCGAATGCCTCCATGAAGCCGGTAGACAAACGTCATTACATGAGCGAATAGCTGTCCTTCTGTTTTTGTAGGAATTATGGATTTACCGGGTGGCAGCGGTAGCTGCCTTGATTCCACACCGGATGTGGTTTACTTTCCATGACCTTGCTACAGAAAAAGAATATTGCCGGCCGTTAAAAGGGCTGGATCTACACTTTTATTTGGATAATCCAATCAACAGTACTCAAGGGGAAATGCATGAAATCAACAATTATTAAAACCGGCTTTTTTGCCTGCCTGCTATTCGGTCTGCATGGGGCCAATGCGGAAGTGGCGCCGGGATTCATGGACGCATTAATGTCAGACAGTCGTCCTGAAGAAGATCGTGTTCGGGATGGTTCCCGCCGACCTTACCAGGTGATGAATCAGCTGGATGTGGATGCAGGTATGACTGTCATGGATATCGGCGCTGGCGGTGGCTGGTACACGCGTATTCTTTCTGCAGCGGTTGGCCCACAGGGCAAGGTCATCAGCCAGTTTGGTCCTCGTGGCCTGCAACGTAACAATGGTCAGGCTGGAAAAGACCTGGCAGCAAGCCTGGGAAATACAGAAGCCTATTTTGAAAATGTACAGGACTATCCTGCCAACTCCATCGACAGGGCCATCACGGCATTGAACATCCATCATTACAATGATGAACGCGCTGAGCCCTATTTCCAGGCTATATATAATGTGCTGAAGCCGGGCGGAATGGTTGCTGTAATTGATCATATTGGTATGCCAGGTATGGAAAATGCCATGATGCATCGTATGCTCAAGTCCAATGCTGAACGCTGGATTGAGGAAGCAGGCCTGGAAATTGTGAATGACTCGGATCTGCTTCGGACCAATGCGGATGATCATGCGCGATCTATTTCTGACCCCATTTATGGACGTGATGTAGACCGTTTTCTCTTGATCGCACGTAAACCGAATTGATGAGACCTCAATTCAGGTGATCATTAAAAAGCCGGATTTGATCCGGCTTTTTTTTCGATGAGGATCAGAGGAAAGACGTTAAAGGAATAATGGTATATAAGGTAAGCGGCTCGAACGGGCCTGCAGGTTCATTGTCAAAATTTCCAGGGTCAGCAATATGGAATGGAAAATATTCTTCACGGTACTGGGCACGGTTTTTATCGCCGAGCTTGGCGACAAGACACAACTGGCGACCATGCTTTTTGCTGCTGATAAAGAGGTGAGTAAACTCACGGTGTTTCTGGCGGCTTCACTGGCCCTGATTCTTGCATCAGCACTTGGGGTCCTGGCTGGTAGTGTGATTTCCGCATATATCAGTGAAAAACTGCTGCATATGATTGCCGGGGCAGGGTTTATTCTTATTGGAGCATGGACACTGATGACAGCGTGACAGGGAGCAGAAAAAAGGGTTGAAAGGCCCGGCGTAGACATCTTCCGGGCCTTTAGTCCTCTCAGGGATTGGCGGCATCAAGAGCCTGTTGCCATTTGTCTACCGTACAATCGTACTCCAGAAAAATATCATCACTCATGCGTTGGTAAAACATGGTTACCTGGCGAGGCTCTTCATAGAGGTTTGGGTCTGTCACAGTGACTTCAAAAACCAGCGTATCATTGTCGATCGGTGGGGCAATAGTCGCCACAAACCCGGTAGGTTCCTTACCGGCTGCTTCGCGCGTGGTCATGTACATTCTCTCAGTGATTTCCATGCCTTCGGTGCGGGGCCAGCGACCGGAGAGGGTTTCTTTCAACAGGGCGGTGTGGATGACCAATGTATCTCCTTCCCAGTTGGCAATGGAGTGACCCATCCGGGTCGGTGGCAGATCATTGGGATGGTCACGGCCATCGATGAAAACCCGGCGGACCTGCATTTCCAGTTCGGCGATCATGGTCAATTGCTTTTCCTTATGAATCACTTCAATAGGGTAGGAGACCATGGAGAACATGGTATCGGGCATACCAGGAGGTACACACCAGGCCCCGGGCTCCACCCAGTTCGGATACTGCGAAAGATAGGCTTCCTGCCTGGTCTGCCCTTCAGCGGTGAGCGATTGGAAATCGGTGCGCATCAGCGATGGCTCGCTGGCATAGGCGACCCAGACGCCGGAGAAATCAGGTTTGCTATCTGCTGCGAGGGATGAAAATGATGCCAGCAGCGTTATGGAAAGAATAAATGACGTGGTGAGACGGTTCCCCATGGTTTTCCCCATACCTTATATGATGTAACTATTTATGATCTATTTGTTTCAGGTCAGGTAAGAAATATGCGAGGCGGCCAGAATAATGTCAACCGGTTTGAAGACTTTCACCTATCGCCGGTAATTATGCTAAATTTGGCAACCTGCGGGAGCGATAATTAGTGAGACATGCTCCAGCCATAGAGAATGGGGAAATTTTCATGCGTTTCAAAACAAGAATTATTACCACAGGTGTTTTCGCTTTTTGTTTATCCCTGGCTGCAGGCCTTGCCAATGCCCATCATTCGGCATCCCAGTTTGATTTCAGCCAAAATGTGCCAGTAACAGGTGTTATCAAGGAACTTGATGTGTCCAATCCGCACATTTATCTCATCCTCGCTTATGAAGATGATGGGGTTGAAAAGGAAGTCGAATTTGAGGGTCATAGCCGGAACAACGTCTATCGCCGGGGTTGGCGTCCGGGGATGATGGAAGAAGGTGACACCGTCACTATTTTTATTGCTCCCATGCGTAATGGCGAAGATGGTGGCTACATACAGTCATGGGAAACGAAAGACGGTACCACTTTCTGATTACTGGCAGGCAGGTTAAGGGAAACGTTATGGACAAGAAGACACCAGACAGGGGCATACTATCCCCCGTTTCACATGTTGCCATCTCCTTATTGGCGATATTCTTTTCAGCGTCAATCATGGCCCAGCCTGATTTCAGTGGACTCTGGTTCCCGGCTGGATTTGACCCTGATGCGCCAGCCCTTGAGCCAGGTCACCGGGAATTTCCCTATACTGAACAGGCCGCAAAGATGGCCGAGCAGTACCTTCAGGATTTTGACGTCAGTGATGAGCCTGGTGGTTTTTGCATAAAGCCCGGATTGCCCCGCAGTATCTGGGGGGCACCATTCCCGGTTGAAATCGTCCAGACCGACGGGTTTATCAATTTACTGTGGGAAGGGTATTACCAGTACCGCAAGATCTACCTGGAAGGGCATCCGCGCCCGGAACCGATCCTGCCAACAAGAATGGGTTACTCCGTTGGTCATTTTGAGGGAGATACACTGGTCATCGAAACCTCATACCTGCGAGAGTATCCCTATATGCGGCGTGTGCCCAATACCGAGGATGCCACTATCGTTGAGCGCTGGAATCTTGTTCCAGTGACCAATGATGCAGGGGAGACAGTCAATTACCTGACCAATGAAATGGAACTGACTGATCCAAGGCTTTTTACCGAGCCCGTACGTATAGTTGGTACCCTGAGATACTCCCCTGATACACCTATTCTGGAATACTCCTGTAGCGAGGAGATATACGAGAACCATCTCGAGGCCAAGGGTATAGCACCGCCTGATTTTAGCCGGCTCGATTAAGGGAATGCCATTAATTTCCGTGCCTGAGCGATATGCTATCGGGATCAAGCCCTTGCCTGCTTGAAAATAGCCCACCGGCTAATTATCCTGTTATCCCTTTTCCCCCGGGAAAAGGGGGCCAGCAGCGAACCTGGGCAAACCATGCCGGTTTACTGGCATACCTGTCTTTACAGGCCGGTGACATAGAAGATTTACGCCCAAGGGGCTGAAATTAACACGATGAACAAAATGAACCGTTTACGCCCTCCATTGATTCACAGGCGGGGCTTTATACAAAAAATGGCTCTTAGCAGCCTGGCCCTGTCACTGCCTGGCACACTGATGGCCCAGCAACACCTTGATGTGCAGCGATTGCGCAACAATATGCATCTTGTGACAGGTGCAGGTGCCAATATCCTGGTGGCTGTGGGTCCTGAATCGGTACTGGTGGTTGATGGCGGAATGCCGGATAAAAGCCGCGAAGTACTTGAATTGATCCAGTCACTGGGTGATGGCAAGCCAGTGGAGACCCTGTTCAATACCAATTTCCGTCCGGAGCATTGCGGGCTCAATGCGCTGCTTGGACCTGAGGGTACCCGGATAATTGCTCACGAGAATACCCGCTTGTGGCAGAACAATGATTTTTTTGTTTCATGGGAAAATCGTCACTATTCACCGATGCCTGCCAGCAACCAGGCTAACAGCACATTCTACAAGACGGGGTCCCTGTCTCTGGGAACTGAAACCGCGGATTATGGCTTTATCAGCCAGTTCCATACCGATGGGGATATTTATGTCCATTTCAGGGACGCCAATATCCTTTTCGTGGGTGACATGCTTTCCAAAGGACAATTCCCGCTGCTGGATTATATTACTGGTGGCTGGATCGGCGGCGCCCAGCAATGTACCCGCTCTCTGCTGGAAATGGCTAATGAGCAGACACTGCTGGTGTCATCAGAAGGCGATCCCCATGATATCTCCCAGTTAGAGCTACAGCAGCAGATGCTGGATCATGCCTATGAAAAGGTAGCGGACGCATACCGAACCGGCCGTAGTCTGGAACAGTTCCTGGCAAGTGGTCCCATGGCAGATTTTGTGGGTAATTATGGTGACCCTACACTCTTTGTCGAGCTTCTTTACCGGGGTACGTGGTACCACGTACCGGGACGTGCCATACGCGGCATTATCTAGATTCAACGGGAGCCAGGACAGCTGGCGTCCAGAAGGGATATTGTCAATATCGGGAGTACCGGAGGAACCGGCCCCGTAAACAGAGATTAATACTACACAATTATATGAATCAGTTATCAGGAAACAGGAAAAGTCACCGTTTAACCAGGAAGCTCATGGGCGTTGCCATGGTTGTGGCTGCTACCTCTGCGACAGCGGCGGAGTCTGGTGATTACCAGGCTGCCCTGTCTGAACTTGCGGACCACTGGGACACCCTGGAGAACTATTGCAGCACATGCCATAACTTCGAGGACTATGCCGGAGGTGTTGATTTTACGTTCTTCACACCGGAAAGCGTTGCCGAGGAAGGTGAAATCTTTGAAATGGTGCTGCGCAAATTGCGTAACAGTGTCATGCCGCCTCCCAGCCAGGAACAGCCCTCGGAAAAAGAACGTTGGGACCTGGTTGGCAGCCTTGAGAAAGTCCTGGATACGCATTATTCATTGTCCCCCCAGCCGGGGCGGATTGGTTTGCACCGTCTGAATCGCACCGAATATGTGAATGCGATTTACGAAATTACCGGCGTTAGACTGGATGTTGAGCTAGCCCTGCCGAAAGACGATAACAGTGACGGTTTCGATAATATTGCCAGCGTCCTGAAAGTGTCCCCTTCCTTCCTTGATCAGTACATCGCTGCCGCGCGTGTGGTCAGTGAGCAGGCGGTGGGAAATCCTTCCCCACGCAGTGAAAGCACCGTCTATCCCATGGATCCTTCCAGCCAGACAAGCCACGTGCATGGATTACCAATGGGTACGCGTGGCGGCGTGCTGGTGGAACATAACTTCCCGGTTGATGGTGAGTATGCCATAAATGTGCTGGGCATGGCCGGTGCCGGGTATACCCTGGGAATGGAATACAACCACAATGTTATTGTGACAGTGGATGGCGAGAAAGTATTTGAGCAGGATATTGGCGGTGGGGAAGACCTGCGTATGCTGGACCAGGTCCAGGCGCCAGCGGTTGAGGAGATCAATGCCCGTTTCAGTGATATCCGCGTACCGTTGACCTCGGGCCCCCACAAGATTGGCGTCGCCTTTGTTGCGCGCAGCTTCGCCGAATCCGATGAGTTTCTTCATGACTTGGGCGGTAATCGTGGCATGAGTCGTATTGCCAGGGCACGTGGACTGGAGATAAAAGGACCGCTTTCATCAACTGGAGTCATAGACACCCCGAGCCGGCGTAAAGTGTTTGTTTGTGAACCAAGCGAAGCTACCCGTGAACTTGACTGTGCGCGCCAGATTTTTGCCAACCTGGCGAAGCAGGCTTTTCGCCGGCCGGTAACCGGGGAAGATCTGGAAGCGCCACTGCGTTTTTATGCCGCCGGCAGGGAACAGGGCACATTTGATGATGGAATCAAAAACGGCATGATGGCTATTTTTACCAGCCCCAAGTTCCTGTTCAGGGCTGAAATTCCAGATGAAAGTGCTGCCCCAGGCCAGAGTGTTGAGATCAGTGACCTTGAACTGGCCTCTCGCTTGTCATTCTTCCTCTGGAGCTCTCCACCTGACGAGGAATTAATCGATCTTGCAGCCAGAGAAGAACTTGGTGATGACGCCATACTGGAAAAGCAGGTAACCCGGATGCTCAATGATCCCCGGGCAGAAGCCATGGTGAAAAACTTTGTCTTTCAGTGGCTGCGTCTGCGTGAGCTTGAGAATATCGATCCCGATCCGGAGATTTTCCCGGCCTATAAACCGGCTCTGCTTGATGCCTTTCGGGATGAGATCGAGCTTTTTGCTGGCAGTATTTTCCGGGAAGACAAAAGTGTGCTTGACCTGATTACTGCGGACTATACTTACCTGAATGAAGACCTGGCCATGCACTACGGACTTACGGATGTAAAAGGTGATCATTTCCGTAAGGTCAGACTTGAGGATGAGGAGCGTTTCGGACTGCTGGGCACCGGTGGAGTGTTGATGGTGACGTCCTATGCCAACCGGACCACACCGGTGATTCGCGGGGCCTATATCATGGAGAACTTCCAGGGAGTGCCACCAGCGACACCACCACCTAATGTGGAAGCGTTTCCGGAAACTCCGGAAGGGGCTACGGTGTCCCAGACTGTCAGGGAACGCCTAGAGATACATCGCGACAACCCGGCCTGTGCTGGATGCCATGATGTGATGGATCCACTCGGGCTGGCTTTGGAAAACTATAATGCTATTGGCCAATGGCGTGAACGTGACAGTGACGCGGGAAATATTCCTATTGACGCATCAGGGCAGCTCGCCGATGGTACCCCTCTGGATGGCGTAAATGATTTACGTGAATCTTTGGTTATGCGTCCGGACCAGTTTGTACAAACCTTTACTGAAAAGCTTATGACCTATTCACTGGGCCGATCAGTTGAATACCATGATATGCCTGCAGTCAGGGAAATTGTCAGAAATGCTGCACGCGAAGATTACCGTTTCTCATCAATCGTGATGGGAATTATCAACAGCGACCAGTTTCGTAAACTGACTGTACCTGAAGCCAATATGGAAATTGGCAGCCTGTGAGCTGCAAACAAAAATGAAGGACACGAGCAGAGGAGACATTAAATGTTTATAACAAAGAAGCATCTGCCAAGAAGGACTTTTCTGAAAAGTGCTGCCGCCAGCGTTTCGTTGCCGTTGCTGGAAGCCATGATTCCTGCTGGAACAGCGCTTGCGCAGACGGCTGCCAGTACTGCACCAAGAATGGGGTTTTTCTATTTCCCCCATGGGGCTGTGATGGACAGTTGGACGCCTGAAACCACAGGGTCTGAATTCGAACTCAAGTCGATTCTCCAGCCGCTGGAACAGCATCGCGATTATCTGACAATTGTTTCCAATCTGGAAAATAAACGTGCCTATGGTCCTGTACATGCAATTACGCCGGGAACCTGGTTAACCGGAGCAGCGCCACGGATCAGCCATGAGCCTTTCGGGGGCACAACAATCGACCAGATTGCAGCCCAGCATATAGGTCAGGATACACCACTACCTTCGATCGAAGTGGCTACGGAAACCAGTGGGGCGGCTGGTGCCTGTGACAGGGCATATGGCTGCAGCTATGCAGGAACAATTTCTTTCCGGACACCTACAACACCACTGCCCATGGAAAATAATCCACGAAAGCTTTTCCAGACACTGTTTGGTGTTGGTGATAATGCCCAGGAACGTGAGCGTATCGCCAGCCAGACGAGCAGTATTCTTGACCTGATGATTGAGGAGTCAAACCAGTTGGCGAAAAAACTCGGGGCTACGGACCGGGTTGTCCTGAGCGATTATCTGGAAACTGTTCGTGAAATTGAACGCCGGGTTCAGAAAACGGCCGAACATGATCTTTCACATATGGAACTGCCGGATGCGCCAGAGGGTATTCCGGGATCCTTCGATGATCATATTAACCTGCAAATGGATCTTATTCTGCTGGCCTATCAGGGCAATATTACCCGGGTTGCGAGTATGATGATGGCCGCGGAAGTGAGTAACCAGACCTACAATCATGTGGGTGTATCGGACGCCTTCCATCCCCTCTCACATCATCAGAATGATGCCAACAAGATTGCCCGTCTCTTGCGTATCCAGGAATACCATAGTCGCGTGTTTGCCCGCTTCGTCGACAAACTGGCAACAATGCCTGATGGTGATAATGGATCTATGCTTGATAACAGTATCATTCTCTATGGCAGTAACATGAGCAATAGTAATGCCCATGATCATTATCCGCTCCCATCCGTCATTGTGGGTAAAGGTGGTGGAACGATCCGTGGTGGACAGCATATTGCTGCCGAGGAAAGAACACCGGTATCCAATCTCATGCTGACAATACTTGATCGCATCGGGGTCCATGAAGAATCCCTGGGTGACAGTACCGGGCGTTTTGAAGAAGTCTGAGTAACAGATACGAGATACAGGAAGAAAGACACAAGGGTGAGGCAGTGCCGTTTCAACTGAAACACTCACTCAAGAGCACTGAAAAAATATGGCTATGTCAACGTTCAACAGAAAAACAATAGTTTCATTCCTTGTATCTTGGATCCTGTTTCCTGCATCCGCTTTTTCACAGGAAAACCTGCTTGATCTTGCTATTGCAGGCGATACAGAGCAAATCCTCTCAGCTTTTGATCGTAACAGCGATCCAAATCTTTCCCAGTCTGATGGCACGACACTGCTGCACTGGGCAGTTTATTACGAAGACCCTGCACTTGTACGCCGCCTCATTCGGGCAGGTGCCAATGTTGCCTTGAGAAATGAGTATGGCGCTACCCCACTTTCCCAGGCTGCGACACTGGCCAACGAAGAAATAATCGAACTGCTACTGGAGGCGGGTGCTGATCCTGATGAAAAAGGGGCCGATGACCAGACCCCCATCATGATTGTAGCCAGGACCGGGGACACTGAAGCGGCAACAGTCCTGCTGGAGGCAGGTGCGGATGTGAATGCGGTGGAAAAATGGCGCGGCCAGACCGCACTTATGTGGGCTGTAGCCCAGAAACAGCCGGCAATGACAGCGCTGCTTCTGGAATATGGTGCCGATCCCGATGCACAGTCATTACCCAACAACTGGGAGCGGCAGGTGACGGCTGAACCCCGGATGAAAGTTTTGCCCGCCGGCGGACTTACGCCTCTGCTATATGGTGCGCGGGAAGGATGTGCAGAATGCGTCCGCCTGTTGATTGAGGCAGGTGCTGATATCAACAAGACAGATCCGGAATCTGTTACTCCCTTACTGATGGCGACGCTGAATGCCAAGTGGGATTCAGCCAGAATGTTGATTGAAGCAGGCGCCTGGCTGGATAAGTGGGATATCTACGGGCGCTTTCCGCTATATGGCGCCGTGGATTACAACACATTGCCCCATGGAGGACGCCCGGACAGGCTTTCCGGTGACATCACAACTTCCCTGGAAATCATAGAAATGATTCTGGAAAAGGGTGGTAACCCCAATCTTCAGCTGAAACTGTTCCCTCCCTATAGAAGCCTGGGCGCAGACCGGGGAGCGGATGGTTTATTACGCACCGGAGTGACGGCCCTGTTTCGGGCCGCGCGGGGAGCAGATGTTGCTGCCATGAAACTGTTGCTGGAGCATGGCGCATTGGTGGACCTGCTCCAGGAAAATGATGTAACGCCATTGATAGTAGCTGCCGGATACAGGGCCAGTGCCATCGATACCCGCGGCCGTTTCAGAAATGAAGAAGAAGCCATGGCTGCCACACGCCTCTTGCTGGAGTATGGTGCCGATGTGAATGCCCGTGCCGATAATGGTCAAACCGCTATCTTCGGTGCTGCTACCAACGGCTGGAACGATATGGTCATGTTACTGGTGGAGCATGGGGCTGACATCAATGTCCGCGATAATAGCGATAACAGTGTCGTGGATGCAGCCATGGGCAGGGCCGGACGTTTTGGCCGGGGCGCTGGTGGCGATCAACATCTTGATACTGCTGCCTTGCTGGAAGGCCTCCTGTCCGGTAACGCCAATTGAAGAGCAGTTATCATCGGTCACCAGCCCTGTAAATAAAGTACACCCTGTTTGATCAGTGAACCTTTGCATAAACAGAGCATGCATCACCATGTAATCTGGATACTTTCCGGCATTGCATCTTTTTTGGGCAAGCATCGTCTGCCATAATCCTGAATCTTTCCAATATCAAAAACGGCGACAGGTTCGGGGTATGAAAGTTTTCCATCATTTACTCACGGTTATTTTTTTCACGTTTTCATTGCATGCGGCGTATGCGCAGATAACACCCTCTCCGCAGTTTCTGGGTGAGGATCTCCTCCGTGCTCCCGAGCAGGCCTGGATTACCAATGGGGGTAATGTTTATAACTGGCGATATTCCCCTCTCGACCAGATCAACAGAGACAATGTAGATCAGGTTAAAGCCAACTGGCGTACACACCTGGAATCCGGACTGGCGCCTAATCATAGTGGTCAGGCACAGATTCTCTATTACGAAGGGGTACTGTACACCGTCACTGGCCAAAATGACGTCTTTGCCATTGATGTGGAAACGGGAGAGCACCTTTGGAAATATACGGCTAACGTGGATCCTGAACGGGTTAACCTTTGCTGTGGTTGGGTAAGCCGTGGCCTGGGTATGGGTGAAGGAAAAATCTATTTGGGGAGGGTCGATGCGAAACTGGTTGCCCTGGACCAGGTCAGCGGGGAAGTGGCCTGGGAAATCCAGGCAGAAGATCCCATGAAAGGTTACGCGATCACCAGTGCGCCACTTTATTATGACGGCATGATTATTACAGGGTTTGCCGGAGGCGAGATGGGGATACGTGGTCGTGTGAAGGCCTATAATGCGTCCAGCGGTGAACTTGTCTGGACGTTTTATACGATACCGGGACCGGGTGAACCAGGACATGACACATGGCCCGATTACAATGACAACTGGCAATTTGGCGGTGCTCCGGTTTGGCAAACGCCGACCATAGACCCTGAACTTGGTATGGTCTACTTCTCAACGGGCAACGCGGCTCCCGATTTCAATGGATCAACCCGTGAAGGGGATAACCTGTTCACCGTTTCCATGCTGGGCCTTGATGTCTATACAGGTGAATACAAGTGGCACTTCCAGCAGGTGCATCATGATATATGGGATTATGACTCCCCAAATCCAACGATTCTTTTTGATGCGGAATACAACGGTGAAATGCGCAAGGGAATCGCAGAGGTCTCAAAAACCGGATGGGTCTATATACTTGACCGCATTACCGGTGAGCCACTCATAGGTATTGAGGAAAGGCCGGTCCCGCAGGAGCCTCGCCAGAAAACTTCACCAACGCAGCCCTATCCTGTTGGGGATGCGGTGGTTCCCCAGGAGATTGATATCGCACCTGAAGAAGTGCCCCTGATCAACAAAGGCCGGATATTTACACCGTTCTGGACAGAAATGGTCATTTACAAACCCCAGATGGCGGTGAACTGGGCGCCGTCTTCCTATGATCCGGAAACCAATCACATGTATATCTGTGGAATTGATAATACGGCTTATTCGAGTAGCGACGGTGAAGTTGAATTCAAGGGAGAACCGGACCACTCCCGGATGTGGATGGGGGCCGGCGCTCTGAGCCGGGTATCTATACCGCGGCGCGGTATTTTTTCAGTCATTGATCTCAAGACGAACCGGCTGCAGTGGCAACGCCAATGGGTCGAAGGCTGCATGAGTGGCTCCATGAATACGGCCGGTGGACTGATATTTGCAGGTCGCAGTGATGGTCGTCTGACAGCCATGGACAAGAAAGATGGCACGGTTCTTTGGGAATTCGGAACGGATGCCGGAGTGAATGCGACAGCAAGCACATTCATGCATGAGGGCAATCAGTACATAGCAGTGATGTCTGCCGGCACGGTGTATTCCTCGGGTGCCAAGGGAGACAGTGTCTGGCTGTTTTCCCTTAAAGGCACCATGGATTCGGTGAGTCAGCGTGAAAGCGCTTCACCGCTTGCTGCCATGATGGACGTGGAAATCGCTCCCGGTGAGGCTGATATTGCAGCAGGTGAAAAGGCCTACCAGCAGATATGCACGGCATGTCATGGCGCTAACGGTCTTGGTGCTGCGGGTCATGAGGGTGTGGCACTGACGGAAATTGCCGGTGATATTCAGGGCATCGTCAATGTGGTCAGCCGTGGCCAGAATCAGCGTATGCCGGCGTTCGGCGAAATACTGACCCCTGAGCAGGTGCGTGATGTGGCGCATTATGTGAGTCAGGGGTTGTTTGAATAAACAGGAAAAAGGGATAGAGGCATAAAAGGATTAAAAGATGAGCAGGTTCAGGTAAGGCATGAAAGCAGGAGACAGGGTGCAGGAGGAATCGATCGAAGTCCCGCAGGACCGTCATCCGGCACTTGCTCCTGATCACAAAAAAACACAGATTGGCACAAGCCGCGGGTCTACATAACTTTCTCTATCACTATCCGTCCCTGGCAAAAAAACCATTCTCATCTAAACTGTCATTGTCACTTTGGTACACAGGACCAACATGTCACTCACCCCCTTCAGTGAAATCCGCCAGCTTGCCGAAGAGCGCAAGGGTGGGACCAGGGCCCTGGAAAAAATTCTGGCCGAGAATCAGATTCTTCCCAGCAGGAAACTTGCCGCCCTGGGGGATGACCGTTATCTGTCCATGATGACGCGATGTATTTTCAATGCCGGGTTTAACTGGAAAGTGATCAGTAACAAGTGGGAAGGGTTTGAAGAAGCCTTTCATGGGTTTAATCCCAGGGGGCTTGCCCACATGCCTCCGGAAAAATGGGAAGCATATACAGAAGACACCCGGATTGTTCGTAACTGGATCAAGATCCAGGCCGTGCTTGATAATGCCTTGTTCCTGATGGACCAGGCAGAAGAACATGGCACCTTCGCAGCACTTTTTTCCCGGTGGCCGGTGAATGACCAGATTGGTCTTATGGCTTTCCTGAAAAAAAATGCTTCACGACTTGGCGGTAATACGGGCATGTATTTCATTCGCTTCATGGGGAAGGACAGCTTTGTCCTGAGTCAGGATGTGGTTGGCCGACTGAAGGCCTCCGGGCTTGAAATCAGGGATCAGCCAAGCAGTAAAAAAGATTTATTAGCCTGCCAGCAGGCATTCAATACCTGGCATGAAGAGACGGGCCTGCCATATACCCATTTGTCGAGGATTTGCGGCATGTCGATAGGGAAGAATTATGTATGAACGATAAAAGGGAAAAAGGATAAAAGGATTAAAGGATAAAAGGTGAGAGGCTCAGGTAAGAGTTAATAGAGAGATTCAGGGATACAAGGCAGGCGGTTCACGTATTGCCTGTGGCCGGAAGGGATCGGAAGGAGCGTCATCTGGCGATGGAACGAGATACAAGATGCGAGATGCAAGGAGAGGTCTTCGGGTTTGGTGTAGGTCTGGGTGTGTCAATGCCGTATGCTGATATTAATTCTGGATGAAGGATAAAGATCGGAACAGGTCCTAAGGACCATCTCACAGTAATAAATTTTCGCGGCTAAAGCCGCCTCTACAATTTGTCGATCTCCCTGCAGGAAGGGGCTTCAGCTCCGAATGATAAAAACCTTAACGTGTCATCACAGGCTAACCATCCTGCCCTGTATCCCTATTTTCCTTTTCCCGTCTTTCTGCATACAATCCTTCCCATGACATCAAATGACCCCTGCGCATGCGGTAGCGGCAGACCTTTTGGTAAATGCTGTGAACCGTACCTGACTTACAAGACCAAACCCAAAACGGTCAAGCAGCTTGTCCGTTCCCGCTACACCGCTTATGCCCTCGGCGGTGAAGGGCACAGGGAATACCTCATAAGAACCTGGCATCCTGCTACAGCTAAAAATATCCGTATGGCTGATCTGATTGCGGAAGGGCATGAATGGAAGAGCCTGGAGATACTGGAATCAACCCAGAAAGGTGATCTGGGTCGTGTAGAGTTCAGGGCTGTTTACAGTGTCGATGGCGGTCCGGACCAGGTGCATCATGAAAAGTCGGCGTTTCATCGCAACAAGGGTGTCTGGTTATACCTGGAAGGCGAAGTCAGCGAGGAGAGCGCCTGACGCTTTCCGAAAGGAGTGAATCAGTGAGCGGCAAAGGGAAAGGCGCGGTCATGAAATGTCCAGAGTGTGAGAGCATATTACCTTTTTTTTGCCTATGCCACGGCTGAAAAAAAACAGGCCTGTCCGGCCTGCAAAAGCAATCTGGTACCCACGGAGAAATCCATGACGGAAATTAAACTGGTGACCGGTACTTTCAGTTTTCTTGCGGCGATACCCCTGGGTGCATTCACAATATTCCTGTGGTTTGATGAACAGCCCTGGTTTGCACTGTATTTTCTGGTGTTTGGAAGTGGTTCTGTTATCGCTGCAGTTAGTATTTATTCCAGGTTTCGCATCCGATTTCGCCAGGCATGGCTGGCTCCTTCCTCCGGATCATAAGCCACAGACATCCTTTCCATCGATATAGGCTGGCCGTTCGCTGACCCTCTTTCGCCAGGCCTCCACATTCCTGAACGTTCCCATCTCCAGCCAATCCCAGGCATCATAGAATTCCGCGCAGCAATTGATCCAGGGCACCATGGAAATATCGACAATACTGTAATCGTCCATGATGTATTTGCGACCCTCCAGTCGTTTGTCGACGACAGCCAGCAGGCGTTTCGTTTCTGCGGTGTAACGCTCCAGGGGATAATCGTCTTTCATTTTATCCCGGACAAACCTGTAGAAATGACCAAACTGTCCCAGCATCGGCCCGATATGACCCATCTGGAAAAACAGCCACTGGAGATGGTCCATACGACTCAGGAAATTCTGTGGCAACAATTGCCCGGTTTTATCGGCCAGATAGATCATGATGGCAGCGCTTTCACACATGGCAACCACCTTGTCTTCCGGCCCATGAGGGTCAATGATGGCAGGAATTTTTCCATTAGGGCTGATCTTGAGAAAGTCCTGGTCATCCTGGTCATTCTCAATGATGTTAACCAGGTGGGGTTCATAGCTGAGTCCCAGTTCCTCAAGCAGGATGCTGACTTTCTGTCCGTTGGGCGTGGCCATGGAATAGAGCTGGATGTCATCCGGCATGTCGGGCTGCCAGCGTGCGGGAAAAACAGGAACAGTCATCAGCAATCACCTTCGTTGTCTGGTACTTGTTGGAATGGCAACATACAATGCAGGGTATTCCCTATAATTTCAACAGACGCTAACCATGGATATACTTTCTTCAGTAGAGATTGAAACAGCCCCCGAGGTTTCCGCTGCCGTCATCTGGTTGCATGGCCTGGGAGCCAATGGGCATGATTTCGAGCCCATAATACCTGAGCTGCATCTTCCAACCGAAAAGGGGATCCGTTTCGTCCTTCCCCATGCCCCAAGCAAGCCGATTACCATCAATGGCGGTATGCTCATGCCGGCATGGTTCGATATTCTCGAACATGGGGAAAGAAATATTGATGTAGCCCAGTTGCTGGCATCCACGGCTGCTGTTCACAAGCTCATAGATCGCGAGATTGAAAGAGGGGTTAACAGTGAAAAGATTCTGCTGGTCGGGTTTTCCCAGGGTGGTGCAATTTGTCTTCAGGCTGGACTCACCTATGACAAGCCGTTGGCTGGAATCCTTGGCCTGTCTACTTTTTTCCCGACGGCTGAAGCTGTCACGCCTCATCCAGCCAACACCAGTCTCCCGGTAACGATATATCACGGTACTGAAGACCCGATGTTGCCGGAGTGGATGGCTGAAAATACCATCAAGTACCTTCAGCAGCTCGGGTATCACCCTGACTATAAAACCTATCCCATGCCTCATAGTGTGTGCAGTGAGGAGATCAGGGATATTTCACAGACGATACAGAACCTGGTTTTATAGTTTTTGACCAGACAATCGTTGCAGGAGGGCTGATGTTGACCAAAACCTGCAGGACATTTCTTGGATCATGCCTGTTCAGTGCTCTCCTCTTCTCTGGTACTGGGGCAACCCAGGAGATAATGCCTTCCAATGACCTCAATAATGACGAACAGCCTGTACTATCGCTGAATACAGCGTTGCAGGCTGACCTGGATAACGGCAGTACTATTTATGATAACGCCTGCTCGGCCTGCCATGGTGAGTTTGGTCAGGGTGGGCAGGACGGTGGTCCTGCCCTGACCGGGAATTTGAGTCTTGCTGAACTCATGAATGTCATTAGTGACGGTACAAAGACCATGCCCGCCTTTGATGTATTCACTGAACAGGAACTGTTGGATATCAGTACCTTCGTTGCCGAGCGTATGTAGAGGCTTGAATGATGCAGCAGCTGAGTTTCGGATTCGGGCCATCCATGGGCGCCTCCCAGCTTGGAATTCAGTATGTTCCCGACGGCACATGACATTCCATTTTATTATGCCAATCTGATATCAGATTTTCCCCAATCATGCTCAACATATTGAAATAATTAAATATTTAACTTTTATATGTCGCTAAAAAAATAATTATAAAAGCGTCAGGCTGAGAGCTAATTCAAATTAATTCCCTGCAATATTTTGTACCTTGAGGGTATCCGGTATTCCCGGATGCCATTCATTGTATTGGTATTTGTGTAAACACTGATTTTTTACCTGGATTTTTTCATGCTGCCTGAAGCAGAACAGTCCCTTGGGCTGGGAGAAGAGAGTTTTCGATTAATTGCGGATACGTCGCCCGTGGCGTTGATTATCAGCCGCGTAGCCGATGGTGTGATTCAGTACGTGAATATTCAGGCGGCAGAGCTCTTCGGTAAATCTAAGGAAGAACTTGTAGACGCCAGCATCATTGATCTTTTCAGGCGTTACAGCAATGACATTTCCGTGTTGTCCGTACTTGGACAAGGCAGGGATGTGAAGAACCATGAAATCTATCTCGAGGGTGGGTTACCCAATGCCTTGTGGCTTTCTCTAAGCACCAAAAGCCTGGTACTGGATAATGAAAAAGTCATTTGCAGTGCATTACTGGATGTCACAGAAGCACGTGAACTGTCCCATCAGCTCAGTTACCAGGCCACCTATGATGATCTGACGGGGCTGGTCAATCGCAGGGAATTTGAAGACCGTCTGCAGGAAAGCATAGACAAGTCCCGGGAACAGAAAACAGAAAATGTGGTTTGTTACCTCGATCTGGACCAGTTCAAGGTGATCAATGATTCCTGCGGACATATGGCTGGAGATGAACTGCTGCGCTAGTTATCCCAGGTACTGCATCGGTGCATTCGCCGGGAAGACACCCTCGCACGCCTGGGAGGGGATGAGTTTGGTGTACTGCTGGGAAACTGTCCGCTGAAAATTGCCATGAGATGTGCTGACAATATTCGCCAGGTGGTGCAGGAATACCGGTTTAACTGGGAAGATAGTACCTACAATATTGGGGTCAGTATCGGGTTGACACCTATTGCGAGTGAAGGGGAAACCATTTCAGACATACTTCGCCGTGCTGATACAGCCTGTTATGCCGCCAAGGATGCGGGAAGAAATCGCATTCATGTTTTTCATACGGATGACGAAGAGCTGGAAGAGCGTCATGGCGAGATGAAGCTGGTGTCCAGTATCAATTCAGCCCTGGATGAGGGGCGTATGGAGCTTTGGCAGCAAAGCATTGCCCATACGGATAAATCGGTAGGCCTGGCCGGAAAAAACAAGAAGCATTTTGAGCTGCTGCTGCGTATGCGGGACAGGGAAGGTAACCTGATTGGGCCTGAGGCATTTTTGCCATCCGCAGAACGCTATGACCTGGCCACACGGATAGATCGTTGGGTCCTTGATGCCATGTTCAGCTGGTTCAGGCGTTTTCCTGAAAAGCTTGATGAGCTGGAAATCTGTGCGGTTAACCTGTCAGGTCAGTCACTGAGCGATGAGAAGTTTCTCAAGGAAATTGTGGAATAATTTAACAACTCCAGTATTCCAGCGCACAAGATCTGTTTTGAAATCACGGAAACGGCTGCCATTCTAAACCTGGCCAATGCTGTGCAGTTTATTAAAACCCTGAAGCAGCAGGGTTGCTCCTTTGCCCTGGATGACTTTGGCAGTGGTCTTTCCTCCTTTGCCTACCTTAAAAGCCTGCCAGTGGATTATGTGAAAATTGACGGTTTTTTTGTCAAGGATGTGGTTTCTGATCCGGTGGATCTGGCCATGGTGAAAGCTATCAATGATATGGCCCATGCCATGGGTAAACTGACCATCGCAGAATTTGTGGAAGACAGCGAGATTCTGGAGAAGCTCGTTGATTTGGGCGTGGATTACGTGCAAGGTTATGGCATCGCACAACCAGCACCCCTGATCCATGAAAGCGGACAATAATACTTCAGATTCTCCTTCTGCCACATCGACTTCCCGGACAAATTCGGTAATTTCCCTGAAGTCTGTCACCCACAGCTACCCTGAAGGCGGCAAGTTGCATTCAGTGCTGGTTGAGGCCAGTCTGGATGTCGGCCCTGGTGAGAAGGTGGCATTGCTTGGACGAAGTGGTTCGGGCAAATCTACCTTGCTTAACCTGGTTAGTGGTATTGATCTTCCGCAGGCTGGCAGTGTTACTGTAGACGGGCGAAACATCATTACCCTGGATGAAACCTCGCGCACGCTGTTTCGTCGGGAGCATATTGGTTTCATCTACCAGTTCTTTAATCTTATCCCCAGCCTCACAGCCTCGGAAAATGTAGCATTCACGCTTGAGCTCAATGGAGTCTCTGGTACTGATGCCCGCGAGAGAAGTCTTGCTTTGCTTGACCGCCTTGGAATGATGGCCAAGGCGGACTCCTTTCCCTCCCGATTGTCTGGTGGTGAACAGCAGAGAGTAGCCATAGCCAGGGCCCTGGTGCATTCACCGGGAATTGTCCTGGCGGATGAACCCACCGGAAACCTGGATGCGCGTACTGGCGATGAGGTGTTGTCTGTGCTTCATGACATCCTTGATGAGAGCCGCAGTGCCATGTTGCTGGTGACCCATAGCCTGGCTGTCGCAAGGACAGCTGGACGGATTGTTACGTTGGAAGACGGCATTATTTCGGAGCGTATGGGTGACTTTGCCTGGTAAATCATTCATAGGATTGCCGCTTTTCTGGCGCAGTGCCATCCGCCATGCATGGCAAAGGCCATGGCAAACGGGACTCAATATTCTCGGCATCATGATCGGCGTAATGATGGTAGTGGCCGTGGATCTTGCCAATAACAGCGCGCGCCGCGCATTTGAATTATCCGTGGATATTATCAACGGCAGTATTTCCCACCAGGTAGTGGGAGGCTCTGATGGAGTACCCGACACAGTGTTCACACGTATGAAGACTGAACTGGGTATTCGCAAGGCAGCGCCCGCGATCAGTGGACAGGTTATGGTCGCTAACAGGGAACTCACCCTCATAGGACTGGACGTGATCAGTGAAGCAGCCATGGAAAGGCGCCGCCCTGGTTTACCCGACTCGGCTTTCAGCATCGCTGGTGATCTGGTTTCTGTCATCGGTACCACTGATCGTGTCGTCATGGAAGCAGGACTGGCACAGACACTTGGCGTAGAAGTTAATGATTCATTGATGATTGAAGGTGGACTGTTTTCTGCAGAAGAGCACCTTGTCCAGGTAGGTGCCGTTTTTTCGCAGGCCGATGACGTGAGCAGTGATATTGTGCTGGCCGATATCGCCGCGGCCCAGAAAATTCTCGGTCGACTGGGTCGGCTCGATAGTGTGGATCTGGTTCTCAGCGAAGGTGAAGCCGATCTCATTCAACGCTGGTTGCCTGAAGATCTTGCACTGGTCGAGGCCCAGGCACGTAATGACAATACAGCCAGAATGAGCGATGCCTTTCATATCAACTTGTTGGCCATGAGTTTGCTGTCTCTGCTGGTGGCGGGCCTGTTGATCTACAACACGGTAACGCTGTCTGTTATCCAGCGTCGGCAGACACTGGGAATTCTAAGGTCCGAAGGCGTGACCCGGGGGCAGGTATTTTCCCTTGTGATGCTTGAAAATGCGCTTGGTGGTCTTGTTGCCAGCCTGCTCGGTACCGGGGCAGGCTATTTACTTGGACGTTTCCTTGTCACCATGGTCACCGGCACTGTAGATGCACTTTATTTTGAGTTATCGGTTACCGCCTTCATTGTCGATCCATGGGTCCTTTTAAAGGGACTCCTGTTAGGGGTTTCGTTGAGTATTGTATCGGCAGCATTGCCTGCTGTGTTGGCAGCACACAGTAAACCGGTAACACTTCAGCATACGATGTCAGAGAGGGGGTTGTGGCAGGAAAGAATGCCTTGGCTGGCATGTACTGGAGTGGTGATCATGGCAGGAGGCTGGTCGATGTTGCTGCCTGAATACGGATCACTGGTGACGGGCTTTGTTGCGCTGACATTGATTGTATTTGGTTTCTGCCTGCTCGTTCCCTTTGCCCTCATGATTCTGCTTTTCCTGCTACTGGCCGCGGGTAAAACAGTACTTGGCCTGTCAGGCATTATGGCACTGCGTAATGCACGTCTGGGTATAAACAGGACAGGGCTGGCTGTGGCGGCATTGTGTGTAGCAGTATCCGTTACTGTGGGCGTAGGAGTCATGGTCAGCAGTTTTCGTGGTACGGTGATTCTCTGGCTGGAACAGTCCCTGCCGGGAGATATTCAGTTAACGGCGGTTTCCGGGCCGGTGCTTGAAGAAGGTATTGGGGAGTCGTTGCGTGGTTCCTTGTTGGCGTTACCGGAAATTACCGGAATTCATAATTCCGTGCTTGAGCAGGTTGAAGCATCCTTTGGTCCGGTAAGACTTGGCGTCAATGATATTCCTGCCGAAGAAAAATTCCTGATGGAAGAAGTGACCCCGGATGGCATGGAGATTTTCAATGCAGGTGAGGGCGTCTTTGTCTCTGAGCCACTTGCCTATCTGGAACAGATTGACCTTGGTGGATCCGTAACATTACTCACTGAAAGGGGCATGCAGGACTTTCCTGTCGTGGGTATATTTCATGACTATACCTCGGGCATTGGTCTGGTTCACTTGCATGAATCACTGTATTCCCGCTACTGGGAAAACAGGCCATTTACAAGACTGACGCTTGATTTGGCCCAGGGGGCGGAGGCTGACAATGTTCAAAGCGCCATTC